>Ga0209829_10000988_pt1 | contig 24127 bp, 19 predicted proteins | sample C_140205_EF_Meta_FD_187311 | JGI IMG/M metagenome (GOLD analysis project Ga0209829, IMG submission 187311) | Freshwater microbial communities from Lake Croche, Canada to study carbon cycling - C_140205_EF_MetaG (SPAdes) (version 2) | ecosystem: Environmental > Aquatic > Freshwater > Lake... | reverse complement strand
GGGATTGCTTCAGGCCACCTCTTTTGCCCTCGATCGCTTCTCTCCCAACGAATGCATCAACTTCTTCAATCACGCCAACTATGCGTCATATTATATAGACAATGCTATAAAGTCCGATAAAAAGAGAGTGCAGCCATGAGGAGTCGAACCTCAAACCTTCTGATCCGTAGTTATTCGGTTGCAGGTGTTGCCCTGTGTGGTACTATGTGCAGAGATGAGTATCAAAAAAGACCATAAATACCCACCAGTAGATGGTTTAGAGGCGGAAGCATCACCCCAAAATACTACACGCGCCACAACACGGCACCACGAAAAAAGTGGCAAGCAAGTGGCAAACACTAGACAGGGTAAGGGGAAGAACAGCGCACCCTACTGGCAGGAGCATATATTCAAGCCTGTAAATGCCCGTGGAGAGCAATCACCCCACTACAGCATGAAAGTGGCCTACAAGGGGCGGCGTATGGCCTTCACCACTGGCACCGGGAATCAGAAAGCTGCTGCTGCCAGTGCTGCCGGCATCTATCTAGACCTGCTATCTCTTGGAGTGGAGGGCACCCTAGCCAAGCACCGGCCACAGAAAGCCAAGGGGGACAAGATTGCTACCGTGGGAGAGTGGATCACTTCAGCTAGGACGGTATCAGAAGTGAATGATGCAACTTTCAACCAATATTCCGCCAGCCTTCGCAAGATTGCCGGGGATATTATCGCCATCAAGAGAAGCACGAGTCGTTTCGGACCAAAGACAGGGGGTGCTGCAAAGTATCGTGCCGATATAGATGCCATGAGCTTGGAAGCACTCACCCCTATTGCCATTCAGCAGTGGAGGATGGCTTATGTGAATAAGGCCAAGAACCCCAAGCAGGAAAGTTCGGCCAAGACATCCTGCAATTCTACCATCAGACAGGCCAAGAGTCTCTTTGCCCCCAAGGTGGCAGAGTTCATGACAGAGCTACGCTTACCAGTGCCGGCACCCTTTGCAGGCGTGAAGTTTTACGAGAGACAGAACAGCCGCTACAGCAGCAGGATTGATATTGCCAACATCGGAACAGCAGCACACACCAAGCTGGCCAAACAGGACCCCCAAGCCTTCCTTGCATTTCTACTGGCCATTGGTGCCGGCCTGCGCAGGGGGGAGATAGACAGCTTGTGCTGGCATCAGGTGGACACAAAAAAGTGCCTGATCCGAGTAGAAGTCACAGAATCGGCCAGCCTCAAGACCACGGACAGCGTGGGTGAGGTAGATATTGACCTAGACACGGCCGCCCTCCTGCAAGGGTTTAGGGCACAGGCCAAGGGTAAGGACAAGGACTATGTGATTGTGGCAGAGGGTAGAAAAAAGCAGAGCCGGGGACCACACACATGGGGGCAGCACTACCGGGCCAATGCCGTATTTGATGCACTCATTACTTGGTTGCGCAATTACGAGCAGGATGGGCAGAAGCCCTTGGCTAAGGTCCGCAAGCCGATCCATGAGCTGCGCAAAGAGCTAGGGGCACTTATGGCACAACAGCATGGCATCTATGCAGCCTCACGGACCCTGCGCCACAGCAATGTGGCCACCACTGCCGCACACTACGCAGACAAGAAGGCCCGAACCACGATTGCCATTGGTAGTTTCATTACTCCTGCCAATGTTGTTCCGATACCAGAGCCGGCACCCAATAATCCCCAAAAGAGGGCAGACGCTAATCACCATGGAAGATCTTCGAGAAACTAGACACGAATGGCTGGCAAAAATCAGCATTATGGAGGTGGCATCAATCGCTGCACATCTACCCACAAAGACCCCAGCTATTGATGCCGTTAGGCGTGCCTACGAATTACTGGAATGGGCGGCAGCGGGGAAGGAGGGTTTTGATCATGAATACGACCCTTGCGCTGAAAGGGGACTCCTTCACGAATTAAGTTGTCTTGAATACGAGAAAAAACGGAATGAGAAAAGAGCTGGGGCACTTAAGGGCATTTGGCAAAACGAAGGGTATCTCCCATATCCCCGTGAGGATGTATTGAAAAATCTAATGGGCCCGTACCCAAAGGTAGACAGGTTGCCACGGTTTACTTGGTGGCTGATGGATTTGTGGAATATCTCTGAAAAGAAAGCAACACGCTTCCTTGAGGCTTGGAGTACCGATGGGGTCCCTGATGACATTTACCGGCGCGCACTTGAGACATTTGATGGTTGGTGGATAGAGCGCGAGAAGAAGAGGTTTTCCAAGCAGGGAATAACTACTCAAGAAAAGAGACGGGCGGCGATCTCATCCACAGAAGAGTCGCCGGCGCCCAAAAAGAAAAAGAAAAAGCCCCAAGCCCCGCCTAGCACACTTGCCGGCTAATGCACCATAAACACTTGCTCCATAGTCTGGCACCCTGCCTGACTTATAGGGCGCAGAAAGATTTTCAAAAAAAGTATTAGATTGGATTCTGTTCCCTCATACCCCTCAACAGGTGTGTGTTTTGTTCAACCACACCCTCAGTAGGGGTGTGGCTTTGTTCAAATAAGCCCACGTAAGTAGCTTTTTAGGAGTCTGTTATGTGTTTTGTCGCGCTACAACCAGCACGGCTTAGACACCATGAAACAGAAACAAAACAATGCAGAGCTACTGCACCACCTCTCACGGCAGCAGGTTGCTGTGAGGTGGCAGTGCAGTACGGAAACCGTTAGACGCAGGGAGAAGGCCGGCATCCTTCCATCACGCAGGCTAGGTGGCCTTGTACGGTACAGCATCACCGATGTTGAAAAGATCGAACAGCAAGCGGAGGTGGCACTATGAGCACCCTAACTGCACCAGCAACGGGCGAAGTGCCCGAAAAAGAAGAAGCCCCCATTGGCGTGGAGGCTCTTCATCAGACGAACAATACAACCCCTTCCTACCATACGGAGGTGTCCAATCAAGTGGAAACGCTTACCGATAGCCTCACCAAGCACATCGGGCCGGCAGTTCTGCTCCCTATCCCCTTTGGGCAAAAGGGACCAAAGCTGAAGGGATGGCAGAAACTCACACTGGAAGACATGACGCAGGAGCACCTTGCTACCTTGGAGGGGGGAAATGTGGGTGTTCTTCTAGGGGTAGCATCGGAAGGCCTATGCTCTATTGATTGCGACAGTGATGAGTTCCTAGAGGAGTTCCTTTCGGTGAACCCCGAACTGAGAGCTAGCTTCATCAGCAAGGGTGAGCGCGGGGGCAATGTCTGGGTCCGAATCACTAACGAACATCCCAAGACCCTAAAAGTTAAAACGGCAGAGGGGTCGCCATGGGGTGAGTTCCGGGCCGATGGTGGCCAAACGGTGATTCACGGTAAGCATCCGAGCGGGTGCGACTACAGCCATAATAGCAAGAACGTGGAAAAACTGCGCTTCGAGCAAATCCAATGGCCGGCAGGATTGCAGTTGCCATGGAATAAGGTGGAGAAGACGACGAGCGTGGTTGCCCCCTCTGTGGAATATACCGCAAACGATGCAGGGCGAGCTCAGCGTTTTGTAGATCGGTTTTTCGACGATGTTCGATACGTTCACGGTCGTAGAATTTGGTTTGCATGGGATGGCGGGAGATGGAGGCCTGACTCTGACGGTGCGATCACCCGCCTTGCCCTGCAACTCTCACATGAGATGCTTGCCGAGGTTGCGACGCTGCTTGCTGACGCCGCGAAACGTGGGGCTAGCAAGGCCGAAATGGATCAGCTCTACCGATTACAGAAAGAACCGCTTGATTGTGGCGATCGAAATAATATCCGCGACTTTCTTGAACTCGCGAAGGTGGATAAACGGATATTCCTTCCTTCATCCAAACTTGACCAGGATAACTGGATTGCAGCGGCTCCCAATGGAGTCGTTGATCTGAGGACTGGGGAGTGCCGCGAATATTCCAGGGAGGATTATACGACTCGTGAGCTGGATTGCGCAATAGATCCAAGCGCCGCTTGCCCACGGTGGGAGCAGTTTATGGAGGAGGTGATTCCAGATCCTGCAGTTCGGCGTTTTCTGCATAAGGCCGCTGGTTACTCCCTTACTGGAAACACTCGCGAACAGGTTTTCTTCTTCCTTCATGGATCAGGAAAAAACGGCAAAAGCGTTTTAACCAAAACACTCTCCCGTATTTTCGGATCCTATTGTCAGGGGATCGGCAAGGGTATCACCACTGCAAATGACCGAGGGGATTATCCAGAGCCGCAGGTTGCAGCACTGGAGGGCTTAAGATTCGGTTGTTCATCAGAGACGGGTCAGGGGGAGCGAATGAATGAGGGTGTTATCAAGGATCTTTGTGGAGAGGATTCGCTCACAGGGAGGCGACTCTACAAGGATCAGGTCACGTTCCAACCGATTCTGAAACTTTGGATCTTTGGCAACCACAAGCCAGCTATCAAGGGGACTGACTTTGGTATTTGGAGGCGCGTACGACTCATACCATTTCTCGAAAACTTTGAGGGGAGAGCTGACGAAAACCTTACTGAAACGTTAAAGGGTGAAGCCAGTGGAATTCTCAATTGGGTGATCCAGGGGTGTCTCTTGTGGCAACTTGAGGGACTAAAGGCCCCAGCTGCCATAATAGAGGCCGTCAAGGAATACCAAACTGAGCAAGATACTTTGGCAGATTTTATTGAGGAAGCTGTAGAGAAATCCATCGGCGGCGGGGGGGTTAATCATGCAGAGCTTTACAAGGCATATGAGGTGTTCTGCGCTGCAAATGGAACACGATACCCAGTCCAGAAGAAAAAATTAATAACGATGTTAAAAGAGCGAGGCTGGACAAGCCGTAGACTCAAAAGTGAAAGAAACCACTGGAGTGATTTTGTTTTGCGCATTCAGTACCGGTGACGCTGGTGACTTAAATAATGTATTTCCACTAAAGTCCCCTATGAGAAAAAATATATGGATAGTTTAGGGGTAAATGCCCGTTTGGGTCACTAGAGTCACCATGAAAGAGTAAACACGTTATGAAAACCATTTTTGACCGAGCAAGGGCTTATCTAGGAGCCATGCCCCCTGGGATTTCTGGCCATCAAGGGCATCCGACGACATTTTCTGCGGCAGTTGCGCTCCGCCATGGATTCGATTTACCAGATCATGATGCCTGGAGCCTCTTAATGGAATACAACCAGAGATGCCAGCCACCTTGGAACTTGGTTGAGTTACAACACAAGTTTAACAGCGTCCAAAGTCAAAAGCATCCGAAAGAAAGGGGGCATCTGGCAAAGAATGGCGACCGCACCCTTAGTGGAAAACAGAACAAGTTTATTTCCCACCTGCCGGCGCTTTGTAGTACTCCAACAAAGAAAGAAAACAGTCAGCCAAAGATATTCGGAATAGTACGACTCCCTGAACGATACTTAACGCCTGTAACAGTTGAGCCTGCCAACCCACTGCAGGACCCTCCAGAAATAGAAGATGTCGCGCCCCTGAAGTTAGCATCTCTGCTGCCATCATACCGCGCCCAGACTCCATCAGAAGGTTGCTGCAGCATGTGCTGGAACCGCTGGGGGCGCTATCTTCGTGAGGGCTCTTGCATCTGCACCGGAGATGTAATGCTCTGATGAAGATCAGCTGTCACACAACCCGGAAGGTTGGCCTGGCCTGGATGCACGGGTCTCCTTGTGCTGTCGAAATGAGGCAATGCCGGTGCGCTTGGATCATGTCTACTCCGCGTCCGGCAACGCTTGGTGAGATCATGGAGGCCGCGCTAGACCGCAACCCCTCAGCTGAACACTTCATGTCCAACCTTGAGGAAGATGATGCAGCCTATTGGGATGATACCCCACCCCTGTAAGAGTGATGGGGACCGTTAATAGCTTCGAATGTTTACGCTCGGTATGCGATGGACGTTTTAAGATCTTGCTTTCGACACCGCAATCAATCTACTAATATTGTTATAGAAAGATAAGATGACTATGCTATAAGCAGACCTACCCTCGCTTCAAAGGAAGAGATTCCTTGCCCACCATGGTGGTGCTTTTTATGTGTACTAACTTCAATAGCTACATATAACGTAAATCATAAATAATACATTAATGAATTATATTCACGGCAATTTATCTCGTTGTAAGCCGTATGCTTCCTATGATGAGATCAGCCAGCAGCAGTGATCTTGAGGAGGACTCCCTCTTTCCCCGAAAGGTCAGAAGCAGCGATTGCAGAAACAACAGTATTGTAGTTCATGGTTTTTTTATTTGGGGTTGAGGATTAGAGAGAACGGCCTTCGTTCTTCATGGAGAGGTACTTGGCGTGGGCCTCGGGGCTCTCCTTGTGAGCGAGGCGGATTGCCTCGGCTGCGGTTTTGCCGTTCGCTTTATGCTTAATGACAGTCTTCTCGAACTCGGTGATGTCCTCGTTGGAGTTGCTGAAAACAGCTTCTCCAGTTGCAGAGAATGCAACGGGGCGGGTTCCGGTACGAAGGGCGTGGGCCTGGGCGTCGCAACGAGTTGCGAGCTTGGTGTTCAGCTCCTTGAGTGAGGCGTTCTCGGAAGAAAGCTCGGTGAGCTTGCCTTCGATGGCGGCGAAATGATGCTCGATGAGTGCGTTCTCGCTTGCGGCGTCTTCGCGATCGAAGCGGGAGGAAAGCTCACGAACTGCACCCTGGAGGGCGGAGAACTCACCGGAAGCTGCACCAACTGCGGCGCCTGCTTCGGCTGGAGCACCTTCACCTTCGCTAGCCTCTTCGGCTGGGGTCTCGGACTCTTCATGACCATCGAGAGCTTCGGCCTGGAGGCCGTGGATGCCAGCAGCGTCCTCTTCGGAGATGTGCCCCTCCTGGACAAGCTCGGCGATCTGCTCGTGAGTGAGGGTCAGAAGATCCTCCACGGAGATGTCTTCGTCCTGCTCGTTCTGCTCGTCCTGGGGAGCCTCTTGCAAGGCCTCCTGAAGCTGGGCGTTGAGTTGCTCCTGCGCTTCAAGGCGGCCCTGAAGAGAGGTGAGTTGCGCGACCACATCCTGGAGGGAGGGCTACACCTGCGCCATCAAGCTGTTCTCCGAGGGGGGAGTGAAGAGGGGTGAGTAAAAAAGAAGGCCAGTCCATGACCGGCCTTCTACTTGGAATCTCTCTCAGAGGATTTAAAGCCCCCAATAAATTTCTAACCCTTCAGCGTGTAGAGGGTGCTTCGCTTGTTTCCCTCGATATGGAGGAAGCCTTTATTCGCTTTGAGGAAGGCGGTGAAGCGGGGGCGGGCGAGGCCCACTTCCTTGAAGATCACCGCCGAGGAGACCTTCTTGCCTCCGAAGAGGATCTTGGAGAGCTGGGTCTTGATTTCCTCATCGGTGATCTTAGGGAGACGGCGGCGGGCGCGTTTACCTACAGGAGCGGCCTTGGTGGCTTTCGGTGCCTTGGCTGAGAGACCGAAACGGGAAAGCAGGGACTCAACTTCCTTCAACTCTTTGGCGTACTTCTTGTGAATCGCGGAGACTTCCTTCGCGATCTTCTTCTCGATGGTCGCCTTGGCCTTGAGGACCTGCTTGGAGGCTTTCTTCTCCAGAGCGGCGAATTGCTTGAGGATATCAGTTTGGGTGTTTTTGGTAGTCATAGGTTTGTGGAGATCTTGATTGGTAGTAGTTCAGGGTCCATTGATTAGTTCATTGCCTCGTGGTTCCCAGAGCGAAGTAGGATAAGGTTAAACTTAGGGGGGATTTGGGTGTAATTCATAATTACACCCAGATTTCAATTCGGATTTATTGTTTATTTAATTCTTCTAACTCGTTATGCAGAGACTTGATTCGCTCGTCCAGCGATTGGGATGAGTTATAATCGTAAAATTGGGGTGATGAATTCGAAAAAGATTCCCCTGAAGGATGGTTAGTTAAGATCTTTTCGGTCGCATTCTTCTGAGCATCAACGCCGGGCTGATTAATGTGATTATCATGAGCAGGTTGTTTGCTTTCGTTCCCTATTTTTGAGTTCGGATTTGCCATAACGACCATCGCGAAGGGACCAACATCACGAACTGCAGCCATCAGACCCTTCTCATTACGCAGCTTTACAAGCCACTCTCTCTGCACCCTGGCAAGAGATCCTGCGGCATCATGTGTCGCGAGGGCTTCCTTGTAGAAGTCTGCCATGATTTTGGGGGTCACCTCATCGCTCACCGGCCAGAGGGTCATGAGGAGATTCTGGGCACCCGCAATCATGAAGGCCCTGCGCAGCCCGAAGACACCCTCCCCAGAGCGAGCCTCTCCTACCCCGGTTTCGCAGGCAGATAGAGTCACGAGCCATGTGCCCTCGAGATTCAGAGCCCCCACTTCTTCCGCTGTTAGGATGCCGTCTTCGCTGGGATTAGGAACACGTCCTTCGCTCCACGCCTTGAGAGTGGACTGCGCTCCAGTAAGGGCGATTCCGCTTGCGTGCATCGGGTCGATTTTGGGCATGGGTGCAGTTTTGCTCCCTAAAAGTTCCGGCGCCTCCATGACCTTCATTCCTCGTACACCTTCAGCTCCGTTTTCAGGAAGGGTATTGAGGTAGAAGCCGTGAGTAGCCAGGTGGAGGATGCCAGGACTCTTCAGATTCTCGACGGCAGACTTATTAGCTGCCTCTCCCAGATTGGGCTGGGGAGACCATCCTGCAGACCTTGCAACGTTTTCCACGGCCGCTTCTTCGGCCTTCGTTCCCGGCAATGGGGGAAGCACAATCTTGCCAAAGGCATCCACCTCCCCAGAACGCAGCGCTAGGGCATTGGTAGAAAATTGCTTGATCGCACGGTCGAAGACAGGATCGGCAAAGAGAGCAATCGATTTGGAATCGGATGGAGTTACCTTCCGAGCCAGATCGCGACCGCTGCCCACATAGGCAATGTCGAAGTGCTCCGCGAGAAAGCCACCATCGGGGGCAGGCAGGGCGGCGAAGGAGAGGAAGTTCAGTTGGCCATCCGCCCCGATAAAGAGCTTCCTAGTCGCGTCGGGAAGGGTCTTTGCCACAGGAATCCACAGTTTTTCCGAGAGGAGCTTCTGTTGATCTATTAGAGCCTTCTCATCACCCTTGAGGATTGCCTCACGAAGGGAACGGATCGAGTCATCGATACTTGCAGCATCATCTATACGCACGAATTTAGAATCCCCGTCTCGCCCCAAAATCAGCGCTCCGTAACAGCGAGCGGCTGCCCCCTCGATCTTCGGATCGGAGAATTGTACGAACTCCACGAGCATTGATCCCTGAGGCAGTGTCGTTGCTACAGTATCAGGCGTGATGGTCGCGGATTCCCGTACGCGTCCAATCTTGACACGCTGGCCCGCGGTATTGCAGAGGATGGCGTTGATCTGGGATTGTAGTAGGGCAACCTCATCTTGATCCTCCTGCTTCATGCTGAAGGCCAATTTACCAAGCCTTAGCCTTGCCGATATCAGATCACGCATTTCCGGACTGCCAGAGCCCAATCCCTTCATGGCTTTCTGATCCTCCAGCAGCGAGTCGAGCACCACTGACTTTGTCCGCAGAATATACTGAGTCCTCTGCTCCGATCGGAGTAGGTCGACCATCTCATAGTCCAGATCCTGCTTTTGCCAAGAGAGGCGCGTTTCCTCTTCCATCAAGAGCAGTCGGTCCAAAAGTCTATCTCTTGCAGAAAACACCTTAGAGAGAGGTTCCCGGACAAGAGGGAGATCACATCCGCTCAGGTAACGTGTCAACGCAAGAGCTTTATAGCCTTTGAGCGTATCCGGATGCTCTGGACCTAGTATTCTTTCTTCGATTTTTAAAGCTTTTTCTAGTAATTTTGAGGCTTGCGAATAGTTACCAGCCTTTTGTTGTAAAGAGCCAAGATTTCCCAGTGCTGCTGCAGTGTTCGGATGCTCAGATCCATATGTTTTTTCACATATTGCTAAAACTCTTTCATGAATTTTCACTGCATTCTTATAACTAGCCATTCCAACGTAAATAGCAGCTTGTATGTTTAGAGAGTGAATTATCTTTGGGTCATCAGGAGCAAGAGTTTTTTCTCGAATTGCCAAGACTCTCGTAATTAATGATTGAGCCTTTGAATAGTTACTTATACTTACATTTAATGAACTCTGGTTTTCCAGAGCTGTAAGTGTATTATGATGCTCTGGTCCTAGAGTTTTATCGCATATTCTGTAATTCCTCTCTTCCAATGCCAATGCCTTAGCGTAGTTTCCCATACCATTATATACGCCAGCTAATTGACTCATAGCAGTTGCTGTATTTGGGTGCTCAGCCCCCAGGGCTTTCTCCAGGATTGCCAATTGTCGCTCATATAATGACAGAGCCTTTATGTAGTTTCCCATATCCATATAGACTACACCTAACGACGAAAGGACTCCTGCTGTATCTGGATGCGAGGGTCCAAGAGCTTTCTCTCGAATAACCAAGGCCCTCTCTAATAAAGAGATAGACTTCAAATAGTTTCCATTATTTTTGCTGGTGAGAGCTATATTAATAATAGATTGTACTGTATCTGTATGCTCAGGCCCCAGCGATTTTTCTCTAATTGCCAAAGCTTTCTCATGCAATGTTATGGATTCTGTATAATGATGCATATCATTTAAGTTAGCAGCTAGATTGTTAAGAGCGATTGCTGTAGTAGGATGCATGTCACCTAGGTTTTTCTCAATGACTGCTAAGGATTTTTCATGTAATGGTAGGGCTCTTTCGTAGCTTCCCATATGTCGGTATACTTCAGCCAACATTCCCAGAGAGTAGCCGGTATCTAGATGCACAGGCCCCAGCACTTTCTCTCGTATTTCCAACGTTTTCTCAAGCAATGGCAAGGCTTTCGCGTAGTTTCCTTGATTGATTAATAGTATTCCTAAAGAGTATTTATTTAACGCCTCCTGTAGTAGTTGTTCTCGCGTCATACCCGTAGTGCTAGCTTGGGCTTCAGAGGGTCGAGACTGCAGATCGGCAGGATTCACATTCCGCTGAACTTTCTGGCACTCATTCGTAAGTGCCTCCACCCTCTGCATCGTGGCCTGATAGAGTGCTCCTTGGGAATTTCCGGGATTTGCCGCTACAAAGGCGTCGCGCTTCTTGATCCAATCCCTCTGGGCCTGCTTTAACTGCTGCTTCTGGGCATCGTTCAACGAGCCACGTAGCTGCTGGTAGACCTGATTCAGCTGGGCATCGGCCTGCTGGCACTGTTCTTGGGTCGGGATTTGGGCTGTTACGCTTTCAAGACATAAAGAAAATACAATTACAACTAAACCAAAGTAGTTCATCTATTTTTAGATAAACTTAGAAGCTTCTGTGAAAGCAGCATCCGCTGCTTCTCCTACAGACTGATACCATTTTAGCAAGTTATTTTCATTTTTCAAAAATATCCCGTCTGCGTAAACGGAATCGTTTTCAAACCTATACGCAACACAACATGGAGGATTGATTATTGCTCCACCGTCATCTGTGCGCGTTTGAAATGTGATGACTGCAGTGATTTTGGTGCCATTAATGTAACGAGAAACCTCTATTGGATTTTTCATTTTGTGCCTCTTGTGCTTTATGTAGCTAATCCCCTCACTTCCCGAAGAAACCTCCAAAGATGCCTTTTTTCTCGGTTGATCCCGAGCCGCCCTTTACGAAGAGGAGGTAGTTCTCTGTACCGTGGTCGATGCCGTAGGCTCCACCTGAGGCGGCGGTGACGGCTTTGGTGAGTTCCGCAGAGTTAAGTCGGGTCTCCAGATCGAGGAAGGTGCTGGCCTGAGCATCGAATTCCCTCTGCCAGACGCCACTGATGTGCGGGTCGGCTTTGAGCTTATCCTCCATGGCCGTGAGGGTGGGTTGGTCGATCTTCACGATCTCGACACGGACCATGCGGCCGAGATCAAGCTCCGAGGACCAGCGGGCGAAGATCTTGCGGAAGAGGCCGATGGCTCCCGGCTGGCCCTTCGACTCCCTTCCGGTGAGGAGCTTGAAAAGGATGTCCTTGGCAGCCATCTCGGGCGAGCCCTGATCACTGTCGAGATTGTTATTGGGATGGATGGTGGCCGAGGCGACGACTTCTCCGGTCTCGGGACGAACCGCACGAAGATCTGCGGACATGCCGAAGACATGCTGAGGATTGCCACCATACATGCTCTGCTGCCCCTCATAGCGGCCCGTCACCTTCCCCTGAATGATGAAGTCTGCCTTCTGAGTGATGTCCTTGTTGCGGAAGTTGGCCGAGTTGGTGTTCCCGAGTGCCTCATCACGGCGGGAGAGCTTCATCTCCTGATTCCTCGCCATGCCGACATCAACAATATTGAGCTGAAGATCCTTGGCCGCCTCCTCGAACCATGCCTGGGCATAGCCGGAGTTCGGAGGGACACCAGTGATGTTCTCCTGAATGTCGAGGGCGATACGTGGAGAGCCCTTAAGTGCCACAAGCTGTTTCAGAGCCATCGTGTTGTTCATGTTTGGATCTCCCGGGGAGACCTCTGCCTGGACCTTCACATGGTAGATTCCATCCTTGCCCATACCGGACTCGATGACCTTGTAGCTCTTCACATAGCCGAAGGCGGCGGCAAAGACCCGGTCGTAATCGAGAGCGAAGTTACTGGCCTGACTCTGACTGGCGATATTCACCCCGGCTCCGAGGCGCACAGCCTCACGCAGGGCGTCGGTGAGGGCCTGCTCTCGCGCGGCGGTCGAGTCTCCGGCGGTGCGCCCTTCGGCGGTGACTGGAGTGGCGTGGATTGTGGTGAGGGTGAATGCAGGGATGGCGAGAAGGGCCAGTAAGGCGAATCGGACGTATGGGAAGCGGAGTGTGCAGTGGGGTTTCATGAGGTAAAGATTTAGTTATTTTTCAATTTCCAGAACTGAAGATTCCGTCCTTGAAAGAGTGCTTTATATTTAAAACGAAAATGTTATTTGAATGATTTGATTGTTTTCCAAAGAATCGTGCGGAGCTTTTCAGTAGTTATTGTCAGGTTCTCGATACGCTTTCCCACTCTAAACGTCTTCTCAGTCTCGGGGACAAGAGATTGTAGAGCTGCAATCTGCTTTAAGGCCGATAATTTACGGTAGAGAAAATACCCCGCAGATATTCCAGAGACCGTGTCTTTCGTCGAGGATTCTGAAGTTGCAGCCTTGAGCTTAGAAAATAGCTTTTTCGAAACAGTCTTTTCCTCAACGTTAAATAGCAGCAAATCCATCGCATCAGTGCTCATTAGCGACACCGCATCTTTCCAGCCTTTGTTACCATTTTTAAACAGGTCACCTGCTACTTTTAGCATATCAAGGTTACACTCAGCCTCGGCATACAAAAGACGGATAGCGGATTCTGTTTGGATGTTTGCACCTTGCGCCAACCTGATTCGCTCAGCGAGGAAAGTTCCAGCAGATCCAATAGTACGGGCGGCATCTAAGGACGCGACAACCGCTTCTGGGGCAATATTCATTGGACTTGAACGTTGTAAACGCCGGGAAGAATGCCCCTTCCGCATCCCTGCCTCATATCGGTTTCTTTCACAAACTTTTCGTAGTTACTCACCCGTGTGATCTAGATACAGAAGTACGCAGGAATGCGGTTATGGGATTGTTCAGAAGATTTATTTTTGCATCAGATTCTGGTATCTATCGAACGGTACATCCACATTACTTTTTTCAGCAAGATCTTTGATCTGATTGAGAGACATATATGGCGCAGCTGAGCCATTAAGATTTACTAAACCATCAACCCCAAAGGTTTGCCCCCTTGAGTTAGCAACAGAAGTGGTCTGCCCGTTATTCAACTTAACAATAATCTGTTTTAATAGATATTTAGTATTTGCGTCAGCAGGACTATTCTCAACCGTCCTTTCAGAAGTTGTTTTCGTTAATGTCTCCGTCTGGCTAGAAGTTGTTTTCGTTAATGTCTCCGTCTGGCTTTGTATTGTTTTTTCTAATTCTGCACAACCGGGTACAAGTACCAGTGAAGAAATTGCAACTATGGTGGATATGTTTTTTATTTTCATTTTAGTTTTGTTTTTGTTTTTGTTTTGGGGTTCGGGTTGGGCTTAGGTTTGCATCTATAAATTGTTGTTTGAAAATACGCCTTTTTTGAAATCATTTTTAATTGATCTATATTTAGCTTTAAAATGGTTTTTCTGATTAAATAATCGAGAATTCTAATTCTGATTCTTTTGCTTATTCAATTCAACTAACCTATTATGGAGAGATGTGATTTGATCGTCTGTTGGTTTGGTTAGTTCACTCAGTTTTGCAGTAATTCCTGGAAGGTTTTCAGTCAACCATTGGGCATCTTTACCACCATACTGGCTCATATATTCTCTCTCCATCTCTCTTTTCTTTTCACACAAAGAATGAATGAGTTGGCCCTTGTTATTTATTTCTTCGTCTAATGATTGTGAGTTTTTATTCTCGTTGGATTGGGACGAAGAAGTAGAAAGAGTTCCCCCTGACTGCCGAGGCTCAGGTCTCTCTGTGGACGTATTTTTCTGAGCGCCAACGGCGACCTGTATACCCTTAACGTCTGCAGTTGCTTGCTTGCTTGTCTCCTCTTTTTTGGCGTTCGGTTTTGCCATGACGACCATCGCAAAAGGGCCAGCATCGCGGACGGCTGCCAAGTAGCCTTTTTCTTTACTAAGCTTCAAGAGCCAGTCCCTTTGGACTTTTGCCAAGGCCCCCGGTGCGTCGTGCGTGGCCAGGGCTTCTTTGTAGAAATCTGCCATGATCTTCGGCGTAACCTCATCACTTACTGGCCACAGAGTCATGAGGAGATTTTGGGCTCCTGCCATCATGAAAGCGCGGCGGAGTCCGAAAACACCCTCCCCAGATTTGGCTTCACCCTTACCGGTCTCACAAGCAGAGAGGGTGACCAGCCAGGTACCATCAAGATCCAATCCAGCCACTTCCTCAGCTGTCAGAATGCCGTCATTTGAGGGGTCTGGCACCTTACCTTCACTCCATTCCTTGAGTGTTGACTGAGCTCCTGTAAGGGCAATCCCACTAGCATGCATAGGATCAATTTTTGATTTTGGGGGCGAAACAACTAGTGCTCTTGGTAAATCACCCCGAATTATTTCAATTATTCTATTCTGCTGAGAGTTGGCGTCACTACTTGAATCGATTCGTAAGCGAATTCTAGTGCCTTTATCCCCCCTTATCTTAGATATTAGTTTCTCCATTGTTAATCCATTGACATCCTCGAAGGCTTCTTCACCTTGTGCAATTGCAATAATTTTATCATCAACTTTAAGATGCCCTTCTTTATCGGCTGGTCCTCCACTAATAATCTGAGCAACTACAAAAGAACTATCCTTACTACCAATTTTTGCACCAATGCCCGCAAGAGATGCTCCATCTTTTTTTATAGCTTCAGATGAAGTCACTTTCATGCCTCGTGTTTTATTTCCATCAGTATCTAATTCATTAAGATAGAATCCATGAGTTGCAAGATGAAGAATGTCAGGTCTCTTCAAGGCCAATAACACTGATTTGCTAGCATTGTCCCCAATATACGATGTGGGCAACCAACCTGAAGACTTAGCTGCCTCTTCAATAGTTGCCTCTTCAGCTCTAGTCCCGGGAAGCGGTGGAAGCACAATTCTCCCAAACTCATCCAATTCTCCAGAACGAAGGGCCAATGAATTGCTGGAAAAGCTCTTTGATTCACGGTCAAAGACCGGATCCGCAAAGAGGACTATATCTTTAGTTCTTTTCGAATCTGATGAAAATCCTTTGTTTATCAGATCTCGACCGCTACCCACATAGGCGATGTCGTATTGCTCTCCAACGAAACTACCATCAGGTAATAATAGAGAGGCAAACGAGAGGAAGTTGAGCTGTCCATCAGCTCCTATGTAAAGTTTTTTGGTTCCTTCTGGAAGGTTTTTTGCAAGGGATGCCCAAAGCTTCTGATAAATGATCTTCTGATTATCTACCAAGGCTTTTTCATCACCCGTGCTTATTGCTATACCAGCGGCATGGATGGCCGCATCGATTCCTAGGGAGTCATCTAACCTCACAAACTTAGGCTCCACGTCCTGCGCGAGAATCATTACTCCGTAACATATCCCAGCGTCGCCTTTTATTTTAGGATCAGAAAACTGTATAAAATCCAAAAGCGCAGCTCCCGGTGTCAAAGCTTTCCTAATCGAATCAACGGTCACCATAGCGGATTGCCGCACACCTCCTATATTCGCCCTTTGATGTGCAGAGGAACTCATAATTGAGTCGATTCTGGCTTTGAGTATTTTAACTTCATCTTGGTCCTCCTTCTTACCGCTGAAGGCAATTTTTCCGATTTGAAAACGCGCTGACTGAAGTTCCTGGAATTCTGGAGTATCGGAACCGTTACCCTTTAATGAGGCGCGATCCTCCATCATTGATTCCAGAACAATCCCCTTGGTGGTTATAATTATTTGCGCAACTTGCTCAGGTCGGAGCAAATCGATTAGTCTGTAATCTAAATTCTCTTTTTGCCAAGAAAGTCTAGTGGCTTCATCCATCACAAGGACACCGTCCATCTGTTTCTGGCGTGCCATCCAAACCTTCGAAAGTTGATCACGGATAGTATCAGTATCTTTATTTAGAAGGTAACTTATTAACGTTATATGAAAAAGGTTGTTCAGAGTTTGTGGATGATCTGGTCCCAAGGATTTTTCATTAATCTGCAAAGCCCTTTCGGCATATGGAAATGCTTTGGCATAATCTCCCATCCTAAAATACGACCCTTCTATACTTGTGAGAGATTGTGCTATGTAAGGATTTCCTTTTGGCCAAACCTTTTCTCTTATTACCAAGGCTCGCTCACATAGAGGTAAGGCCCTTACATAGTCCCCCATTGATCGATAGATTGAAGCGAGGTTATTAAGATTTCTTGCGGTATTTTCATTTACAGAACCGTATGCTTTTTGATCAGTAACAAGAACTTTTTCCATTAGCAAGGCTGCCTTCTCATAATCCCCGATAGATTGGTAAACAAGCGCCAAATTGCTTTGAGTCTGAGAAAGTAAAGAATCTTCTGCCCTTAGTTTTTTTTCCTTTATTTTCAAGGCCCTTTCAAAAAGCGGCAAAGCTTTTGCATAGTTTCCCATTAAATAATAAGCACCTGCGAGATTATCAAGCGTATCTGCTACAAGTAAATCATCTGAGCCAAGTGCTTTTTCTCTGATTGATAAAGACCTCTCTATAAGAGGCACGGCCTTCTGGTAGCTACCCATAGTTCTATAGGACATGCCTAGCTTATCAAGCGATTCACCTGTTGAAACGTGATCAGTCCCTTGTACTTTTTGACGAATCGTTAATGCTTTATATAAATGCGATATGGCTTTATCGAACTGCCACATTTCTAGATAGGTTAATCCTAGATTATTAATGTCTGTGGCCGTATCTGGATTGTCCTCCCCTAGTACCATTTTATCAATGACTATAGCCCTCTCAAGAAGTGGAACTGCCTTCTTGAGATTTCCAGTGGTTGTATAAAGCATTCCTAGATTATTTAATGATAGTGCAAGCCTTTTATCGTAAGGGTTTAACGTTTTTTCTCTGATTGCTAAGGCTTTCTCGAATAGCGGAAGCGCCTCTTTATAGTGTCCTGATTCGTAAAGCTTCTCCGCCCGATTGTTCATAGATGACGCTTCATCCAGATTATTTTGCGATTGTGCACTACTGGTTAAAAATGCCAGTGAAAGCAGAGCTCCAAAGAGATTATTAAATGTTTTCGGGATAGCTACTTTAATCATGGTATTTATTTTAATGCACTGAGAGTGAAGTCTTCTTCGAGGTTCACGCCTCTGAGGTTGGGGTTTTGTTTGCCCTTGGTAAGATCCTGGACGCGTTTTTTCACGTACTCGCCGACGCTGCTGATGGTGATCTGCCCGTCTTTGTTGGGAGTCGCTTTGCCATCGAGGGCTTCCATCAAGGCGTAGGTGAAGAGGCCATTGGATTGCTCACTACTCTCAAAGGCGTATTCGGCCCCCTGCGAGGAGCTGATCACTGTGGCCCCGCTCCCCCTGCGGAGATCGACGAACATGTCCTGGAGCTTCTCGTACCAGTCGCTCTTTCCCTTGGCTCCTTGTACCGCCTTCACGCTCATCCCTCTGGTGCCGATGGATCGCATAGCAACTTTCCCAGCCATCGAAGTGGAGTTGGTGTCAGCAGCAGGGATCCCGGCTGGCATTGCCGATCCATCTGATGCGGCGAGATCCTTCTTCTCATCGTCGTCGAGTTCACCGGCATGGCAGGTGTCCATCAGGAGGGCTTTTTTGAGTGAGGGAACCTCGGCGAGTATGGTGTCGATTGCCTCGTAGGGCATGCCTCGCTCCGAGGGCTTGGCCGGGTCGATGTCGGTGGTACCGAAGTAGTAGTCGTATTTGTCATCCAGGAGGCCGTGACCAGCCATGAAGATCAGGACGGTGTCATCGATGGTGGCCGTGGAGAGGAAATCCTTGATCTTGGCTACGCTTTCCTTGGTGACCTCTTTATCGGTCAGGAGCAAGGGCTTCACCTCGCTGTAGGAGGAACCGGCCTTGGCCTTGAGCTTTGCGATCAGGTCGGTGGCGTCCTTGGTGGCGTACTTCAGGCACCACTCGGGTCGGTCATACTGGGAGACTCCCAGGGCAACGGCGTAGAGCTTGGGCTTCGGTCGCTCTGCGGTGCAGTTCACCTCGGCGTTGGCGTAGAGGGATTCGGCACCGGCGCTGTTGAGGACTGAGACCTGGATCTTGTTGCGGCCAGCAGCAAGCTTGATCGGGATGGTTTTCTCTAGGGATTGAGTCTTCTGGTCACGGAGGATCTCCCCGTCTCGGCCATTAACCGGGACGTTGTTCACGTAGACCCGTAGCCGGTCGAGGGGATATTTGTCATCAGTGGCCTTGATCCGGAGATCGAGCTGATCCTTGGAGGTTGTCGCAGGCGCATCCCCCACAATCTGAAGCTCAGGGAGGTGAAAGTCCGGCTTGAGCATTTCCTCAGTAACTGCCATGCGCTTCAGGCGCTTTTCGCGAAGGGATTTTGCGGTTTCGATTGCTTCTTTCGGTGCTCCCAATCGTTCCAGAACAATGTCAGGACGATTCAGGCGCAGGTCGAATTGCTCGAGAGGATAACCTCTTCCATCAAACCTAAACCCAACCCATTTATGAGCACTTCCTAATGTAAGATAATAACCTTCGGGAGTTAAACTTAATGGATTAGCAAAATCATCTATAAGAATTCGCGCAGTTAGATGCCCAGAGGATAGGCTCCATATATTTGAGAATCCTTCGGAGTCTGACGCAGCAAGAAGCCTAGATTTTTCGTCATAAATGATATTTTTATAGTAACCAGGATTATTAATAATATATTTAGATTTATCCTGAAACCTTGATGCAGCAGAATTGCCGATTTTGGGATTAGCAATTCTAATTTTATCAAAAGCAGTAAGCGCGAAAACAATCGATTTAGAATTATCAGAAAAAACCATATCACCGAAACCATATGCTGGAACATTTACTTCTTCAGAATATTCAGCACTAGGCTTCCATTCAGACGTCTTAATAACTTTAATAATAACATCGGTGAAGCCCGCATGTACAGAATAGGAAAGCAGCGTACTATCATTGCTAAAAGCATTAATTCCTGATGAGTCTGCTTTCCAAAGCATATCTCCTGATTGACAATTTAATACGTAAATATGGCCGAAATAGCCGCCAGAAGATAATACAATGTACTTTTTATTAGGAGATACTTTTACTTGATTTATTTTTTCGTTTGAATCCACATCTAATTTTTTTATCCAAACTTTGTACCCCGTGACGACATTCAGACAAGACACTTGGTTGTTTTCTACTATGAATACGAATTGATCATGAAAATCAAAAGTGTCTGGTGATGTTTCTATTTCCGTTTTCCACAGGACATTACCAGTAATCAGACTGTAACAGACTATGCTACTACCATTTCGTATAGATATTGATTTTGTAGTTCCGTCAACCCGAAATTCATCTCCATCGACACTTAAAACCTTGCTGATATTATCTACATTAAAAACAGATGTCTTTTTGTTTTTAAGGCTTACTAAATACTTTACACTATCTAATAGAATAATTTTTTGTTCAGAGGGGGTGGTGTTTATAGGGTAATTAGTAATTCCTAATGCAGATCTTCTGCCATCCTGGAAAACATCTACCCCTAGGTTATGTTCTCCCTTTTCCCATTTAGCAACACTTCTATAATTGCCGTCGTCTTTACTTGAAAGTGACAGTTTGTATTCACCAAATACTTTTGAGTCTTTCCTATTCTCTATATTAGGACAAGGCATTAGGTAATCATCCGTCTTGAAAGAATCTACATCCAGCAGCTCGAAGAAATTGGGGCCGCCATGATGGCCCGATAAAAATAAAAGTAGTTTTTTAGAATCTGGACTAAATCTCGCATCGATATATCCATTACCTTTTGCTATATCTTTCCCTATTATAACACCGCTGACTTTATCTACAAGACACCATTCATTTTGATTCCCAAAAATCTCATATATTCCATTTGAGTCATTCTTCGCAAAAGTTGGTTCTCTAGAGAGACCTGATTGGTAAACCACGATTGGATCATGCTTTAGATTTTCCTTTGAGGATGTAGTTTTAAATTCACGATCGGACGGATCTCTCTGTAATTCGCCCTTGATGTTTCCTAAAACATGATCCTCCGTTCCTTGAATCAGGTATCTTTCATCAATTTTAACTATTTTTAATGTGGATTTCAATGTTCCCCCGCTCCACTTTCCCCGCTCTGGACTTTCAACCCGAAAGGACGCTTCATAGATGACCTCAAATGAATCCGGAGTCAGTTGCTTTACCTCCACTGGCTTTAGTAGTGACCACTGGGCCACTGGCCATCGTTTGTAGTAGGATAGATTTTCTTTTCTAAGTTGTTCTCTCTTAATGGACTTTCCATCTTGAGTTACCTCAGGCGCAAAGAGTTTGATTTGGGAATCAATATCGCGCGCTACTTCAGTTTTGATCAACTGATCAACTATAGCTGAAGCCTCTTGCCGGCACTGTTCTTGGGTGGGGACTTTCGCTAGGCTCTGGCCTAGCAATAAAAAAAGTGCAATAATTATTAATAAACTGTTTTTATTCATATTATTACCATTCATCGCAATCACTTTCTGGAGAGAAATCTTGAGAAATAATTCTTTCCCGAATCATTTGGTTTACAAATATTGGGCCATCCCCCGTTAAATGACAGCCATCTTCTCTTCTAATTCCATCATTTGGCGCAACTACAATTGGGAGACCATAAAATTCCTTAGCATAAATCAGAATATTTCGTCCGATTCCCTTTCGCTTAAATACACCTGCCCAGCCTTCAATAAACATGCAGCATAACATTAAATATTCATGTCGCTCGTCTTCTATATGCCTAAATTCAAATTTTCCTATTTCCTCACCTTTTTCTGTTTTAGCAACTACTGAATAACCTAACTCACTATCACTTGCACTTAGTATGACCATTACGGTTTCACTATTATCTAGCTTAACCGTTATTTTCATATTTTCTCCATCCATGACTCAATTCACCTTGGGATAGGTACTGACTACAATGTGGTCTTCAGACCATTGCGCTGGTTGTGAATCCATCGCTGAGTTCTTCTGAGCCTCATCCACGGCAACGACCTTCATACCTCGTGTCTTAACTGCATATGGACTGGCCTGAGTGGCACTGGGGAAGGTACTAGTGATTTTCGCAAGCTCTTCTTTCTTCGTGCAGGCGATGACCTGGACAACATCGCTGCCGAAAGGCGGCGAAATCTGGATCTCGAAGCCGTGCTTCACGGTTCCTGGGACATCGATGGCCTTCCCGGCGGGGATGTAGTTCTCGCTGCTGAACGCATTAGGGAAGAGGAGGATCTCGGAGCCGTCGATCTGGTGGTCGATGACTGCAATGTAGGTGTCGTGTCCGGAGCGGCAGCGGAAGGAGACGGTCTCTCCCTCGGCGTAGCCGCGCTTACCATCCACTGTGGCGATCTCAAGGGGGAAGTTCTTCTCGACCTTGCGGACCTTGCTCTCGATGTCCTGGATGGAGGCGGTGCTTTCCTTGAGGGCCTGTGGGGCGATGGCTACCTCGGGGCGGGATTGCTTGCCGGTATCGGAGGGCCAGATGCGGGCGGCTACCTCTGAGGAGGGGATGACGACCTTGACCTTATGGACCTCTCCACCATCGAGGTAGGCGATCTCGGCGTAGATGGTGAGATTCGGAGGCTGGTAGTAGAAGCGGCCCCTGATGATGCCCTGAACTCCCTCGATCTGGACCTTCTTGGCCTCGGTGCCGGGCTCGACGATGTCCTTGCCCTGGAACTTGCCCTCGTTCTGGAGGTCGGCCATGCGCTCGCGGGTGATGACGGTGAATTTCCCCTCCTTGGAGAGGCCCATGGAGAGCTCGTCCTTCAACATGGCTGAGTAGGGGGAGAGGAGGTCGGTGTCCTCGTAGAGGAAGTTCCCGACGCCGACATTCACCTTCCCATTCCCACCTGCGGCATTGGCAAGGGCCTCGGCGAGGGAGAGGTAGGGGTCGCTGGAGCCACTGGAGGAGGCGGAAGGCTGTTGGGCTTTTGGACTATTAGACTTTTGGGTGACTGTAGGGATGGAATCCAGGTCGGTGGTGGGGGCGTGCTTCGCAGGGGTATGGGTATTAGGTGATAGGTTCTGGGGCGAGGCAGTGGAAGGAATGGCCTTCTCGGAAGGGGCGGAGGGAGGCTGGGAGGCAGGAGGGGCCGAGGCTGTTGGGCTGTTCGGCTGTTGGACTGTTGGTAGTGCAGCAGATGAGGATGATGCAGCAGGGGCGGGGGCTGATGGCTTTGCAGGGCCGGAGTCGTCGTCCAGCACTCCCGCTTGGAGCGCGATGGCGCCCAAGAAGATTGGAGTTAGTAGTTGGAAGATGGGGTACCGGGGGGACCTGGAGATGCGGGGCATGGGGATCATGATGAAAACATTTAACTCGCGCAAAGACGCAGAGGAGGGATGGGAAAGAAGAGTGGTTGCTGTTGTATGGAAAGAGGGTTAAGAAATCTCCTATGAAGGAGCTGATCTTTGAGGTGACGCAGGAAGCGGATGGCGGCTATGTCGCCGAGTGCCTGACGGAACCAATCGTGACTCAGGGTGACGACTGGGCCGCGATGCGCGCTGCAGTCGATGAGGCCGTGCGAGGATATTTCTTCGATGCTCTCGGTTCGGCTCCAAGCCGCATCAGGCTGCATCTGGTCCGCGACGAGAGCTTTGCCTTCGCCTAGGCTCCCCTCTCCTCGCTGATGAAGCTGCCGAGAGATCTTGCTGGGAATGACCTGGCAAAACACCTGTGCAAGCACTGGGGGTACTCCATCGTACACCAAGTCGGCAGCCATGTGATCCTGCAGACGGAAGATCCGAGTCATCAGCGAATGCCGATCCCAGCCCACGGATTTCTGCGCATCGGAACGCTGAACTCCATCCTGAGGCTGGTCGCCACCCACAAGGGCGTCTCTAAGGAAGAGATCCTTTCCGAAATTTAGAGCATCCTCGTTCCCCGCGATTGCTTTCCCAGCCGTTGCTAGGAATTCGTTACGGCTGCGGGAGAATGGCTTGCAGGGGGTCATGACGGGTGGCCTATTGGCTGATCTTCACCTCGCTGTCCGGAGCGGCCACAGCGGATGACCCAACAACTGTCGTGGTCTCGGTCGAATTAACCTCGGTATCGTTGCCCTGTGTCTTGGAGGTAGCCGAGCCTGTCCTCTTCGAGACAACGGTGCCTGGTTTCTGCTTCATGGCGGCATCGTCAGCAGGCACTGGGCCGCTAGAGACTACCTGGGTGTCGCTATAGGCTCCGTTAATAGTTGCCACTGGGCGAGGACCCTGCTGGCTAGCACAAGCCGAGAGGGCAAGAGCCAGGACGGGAACTAGGAGATAGGAGATAGGAGATGGGGGCTTCTTCATGGACTTGCTGGAGGCAGAAAGGAAGCTACGGCCCTTTACTGGGCGATGGTGCCGGTCTGGACGACTTCCTTCAGCACGGCCTTGGTCTCGTAGAAGGGTTCACTTCCACCACCACTAGAGGGGGAATCGGAGGTGACGCTGCCGGCGATCTTGGGAGCATTCGGATCGGCCGCGGGACGCATGGCTCCGTTACCGGTCTCGGAGAAGGTCTTGGTCTCGATTTCGTCCTTGATCTCGGTCTTGCCGCCGCCGTTCTTGGAGTAGTGCTGAATGGTACGGATGACGTCGGCGACCTTCACCTCCATGGTGACTGCACAGGTGCCATCGCTCTTGCTGTACTTG
>Ga0209829_10000987_pt1 | contig 24134 bp, 36 predicted proteins | sample C_140205_EF_Meta_FD_187311 | JGI IMG/M metagenome (GOLD analysis project Ga0209829, IMG submission 187311) | Freshwater microbial communities from Lake Croche, Canada to study carbon cycling - C_140205_EF_MetaG (SPAdes) (version 2) | ecosystem: Environmental > Aquatic > Freshwater > Lake... | reverse complement strand
TGTTGTAGTTGAGATACCAGCAGCTAACTTTAGACCGTTAAGAACACGTGGTGTCTCAACGATGAAAGCGCCTTCGATAACTCCTACTGCGCCAGCAACGAACGGTGTACGTTCTACGTACTTTGTTAGTTCTTGGAATCCACCTGTACCAGTTTCAGCACGAAGATCGGCTGACTGACGTGGGTGTAGGTATGCAGCATATAGTTCGCCCATACGAGGCAATGCCTTGTTTGTGCGTAGTGATACAACAGCGTTGCGGATATCCGCAACTGTCATTGTGTCTCCTGATAGAATTGCAGATGATGCAGTTGGAGTAGTTCCTGATGGACCGTTTGAGTAGATCACGTTAGTTCCTGCTGACAGGACCTGACCTACAACGTTGTCAATAGAATCTGCTGCGTTGTAAGCGATGATGTCAGCAAGAGCTGAATCAACATCGTTAAATGAAGTTAGGTTTAACTTCTTTGTTGTTGTAACTGCTGAACCGTATTCGTTCAGTGTTACTGTAACCTGTGAAGGGTTACCTAATGCAATGGAAGATACATCTGAAGTTTCTGTCAATGTAGAAGTGGCTTGTGCCAAGTCTGAATAGATTGAGAAAACAACTGATGATCCTGGCATTGCCTGTTGCACTGGCTTGACGTCGGCAAGTGAACGCATAACAGGAATGGAGCGAAGCGCCATTCTTACATACTGGTCGTATGCTGCTTGTACGAGGTTGCTGATCGTCGAGCTAGAGGTGGGGGTACCTGTTGGAATTGCCACTTTGGTCTAGCCTTTCTGTTTTAGGATCGGATTAGAGTCCAGACAACCTAATAACTTCATCCAGTTCTTCTTTGCTGTTTGCATTCATTAGTTTTTGCATAATGTCTCCGTTATGTTCTGGCGAAGTGCCAGAGTCGGCGGAGTTTGTCATACGCTTATATGCTGCAGCATCGGCTGGATTTACATTAGGTGTTGCCTGGGTTTGACTTGTTTCAATACCGAATACATCGGCATATTCTTCAAGCCATTTAGATACAGACTCTTCAGTTGGGTCTATATCCTGTGGGATAAATGAAGCAATTTTGCTGTTTACCCCGCGAGCTGCGAGGGCATCCTTTATTGCTCTTTCGCGCTGGCCCTTACTTAAAGAATCAAATTGAGAACGAAGTTCTGCTAGTTCTTTATCTTTTTGTTTTGATGCCTTGCGTAGTTGCTTTACTAGATCGTTTGATGTTGTATCTTCTGTTGTGAAGTCGTCATCATCATCCTCGTAGTCGTAATTGGACATAGTGGTCCTTCTCCCTATTAGTTGTTGGCGCAGGCCTCATATTCGTTTGGGGAAACGGTATGGCTCCTACTTCTGGTCTTGTTGTCGCTCCACTAGGCCAGTCGTTCTAGTGGCAGGCTTTTTATTTAGTAAGCGCCAGCACGATCTCGTACTAAGGCGCTAGATGATGCTCCAGATTGACCACTGAAGGTGGCCTTTTCTAATGATGTAAGTTTCTTGCGCTGTTTCTCTGCTTCTGTTGAGCCAGCGATGTTAAAGATTTCAGACTCTGCTGTTGTCTGTGTATATGGACTTTCTCCATAGATTGATGCAAGTTGTGAACCACGTTGTAGTCCACCTGCTATAGCACCATAACCTTGCTGTGCTTGTTGCTTGGTAACACCGGCAGCACCAAGTTCTTCAGCGCGAGTCATACTTGTACCTAAACCTCTTTGCATTGCTGCACCACCAATTTCAGCAGCTGTTACCTTGCGCTTAATATCTGTAAGTGCCTTAGTTGGGTCAAGCGTGTAAGCCAAGATATCGCTATTAGTAATATCTGGGTAGAATGATTTAAGGGATGCAAGAACTTCTGGGTTAGAGTTAATTACACGCTGTTGTGCTGTAGCGATACGGTCTTCTAACTCTGCTGCAGATACATCGTTACTAAGTAACTTATTAAATCCTGCTTGTGTACCTATTGAATCTTTTGCATAATAAGAAGCAGGTAACCCGTAGTTACGCATAATGTTTTGATAAGAGTCTTCTAGGTTAATATATTCAGCAGGTGATAATGCACGAAGACCAGCTTTAATTCGGTCTTGATTGGCAGAAAAACGCTGTTGATATTCTTTAGTATTTTGAAGAGCAATAGCAAACTGTGATGGAGATACAGTTGCATCTGTAATCATTCCTTTAATGCTTTCAACTAATGAACCTAGTCCATACTTATTGAATTCATTATATAAGGTATCATAAGCAGATTGACGTCCTGCTTTTTTCTCAGCGTCAATTGCTGTTTGATTTTGTGCTGCAACTAAATTTGCTGCTGCTGTTGCAGCATTTGTAGAAGATCCACCTTTATTGTAAGTTTGGAGAGTTTCTTTTCTACCACTTTTATATGTATTTGTTGTAGTGCCATCACCGTTATCTACACTTGAAACAATTGTATCAGCACCTGATGTATCATTACTAACTGCATCTTTATACAATTTCCATTGTCCACCAATAAATGACCAATGTGTTCCAGCAGGTGCCTCAGAAGGAGGAGTAGTTCCTCCACCAGTTTCACGTGTAGTTGTTTGACGTGCTAAGCGGTCGGCAACAAACTTCTCATAACCTGGATCACCAGGTCCTGGTTGACGTCCAGTTACTACATTTTGATTTGGAATATAGGCAGTAGGAGCAACAGTTGCTGCTACCTTTGCAGCAGCATCATCTACGGTTGAATAAGACTTAGGAATTGAAATTCCATCTGGCATATCTCTATCTAATCTAGCCATCATTTACCCCATAAATCCAAAGTCTTTAAGGACTTGTTGTGTAGCGGATGCTACTTCTTGATTAGCTTGCTGTGTGTACTGCCAACGATTATCTTTACGAAGTGCACGTTGGAAGTCATACAAGTTCTGTGGTGCTTGTGAGTTAGGACCTTGTTGTCCAATCACTCCAGATCTAGCAAGGTCATTAAGAGTTATGCTATTTGGATCTAATTCCAATGTATCTGCGTAAGTCTTTTTGTATGTTCCATAGATTGCATCTAGAGATACACCTTGATCCATTAACTTAGCCACATTATCTGATACGTTCCAAGCAACCTTGGCAGCATCACGAATAATCTTTGAATAGGTTGAAATGTCTTCTCCAGAGTTAACTGCCTTCAAAACATCATTAAGAGTTGCAGCATCAAAGACTTTATCAAGCGTTAAGCCATTAGCAAGCGCTACTTTGTTAAGAGCATCTACGCCCTTACCAGCTTCGCCGGTGTACATATCTGTGGTGGTAGCACCTGTTTTTACACCAGTCTTACCAAAGGTTAACTGAGAATCTATGTAAGACTTAGCTGCTGTAGAGTCTAGTTTTAAACCGTTATCCAAAAGATACTTAGCAATATCAGCAGCTTTTGTTATATCTGCTCCTGCATTTTTAATTTTAGCAGTAATGGTTGATTCATACTCTTTTAAGTTACGACCATAGGTAGTAGAATCTTTTGCTGCTTTAATCTTTGCAGCATCTCCTGCAGCATCACTAATTAACTTGTCATAAATTGCTTTATCTTTATTAACACTTGTTAATTCTGGTGCTACTGTTTTTACAGTTTCTACTTCAGACGCAAACTTGCTATTAACATAGTCAGTTAAGAACTGATCAATGTTGGTTCCACCAGTACTCTGATAGCCAGTAATCTGACCAGCACTATTCTTAATAGGTGTTTGAGTGGTGTAATTCTTCTTATTGTTTTCATCAGCATTAAGAGCTGCGGTAGCAGCCTTTACTTCAGCATCGCTAGGTTCACGCTTTAAAACATTCCTAAAGATATCAACAACTTTAGCCTTTGCATCTTCTGCATTGGTGATCTTTGGGTAGACCATAGGCCCTGTGTAACCAGGTGCCCCAGCTGTGGTTCCAAAGCCTTGCTTCTGCAAAGCAGCAGCGTAAACAAATGGATCCTTGTTCTTTGGGTTTGGATCATTTGCTGCGCCATAAACAATCTGTGCCCACTTATTCAGTAGGTTGTTTGGGTCACGTGCCTCAGCCTTTGTGAGCTGATTATACTTAATTAAGTTTGCACGGATAGTACCAAGGTTAGCAGCACTATAAGCCTGTGCTACAGCGTCAGCTACAACAGTTGGTTTACCCTTAATTAAAACAGTTTGTTCACCAGTAGTGCTACCAGTTGGATAATTTCCACCGGCATTATTAGTATAGCCAGTAACAGCATTACCTGTATAAGTAGTAATCTTTACCTTAGACTTAGCTGATTCAGCATTTGCTGCTGCTTGGTTGACAACGCGAGTCTGGCCATCACTATCGGTGATAGTAAACTTGCCATTACCATTGCTTACAATAGAGGTTGTCTGTGCCATTTTATCCCAACTTTAGAAATACGCTGTAGATTACTGAATTTAAACGTGGATCTTGCTCAGCACGAGTCATCAAGTAATCTTCCCAATTTTGCTTGTTCATCTGAGAAGCCACTCCACGAATGTTCATCATATTGAACTGTGACTTCTGTGATACATACTGGTTGTACTTATCCAACAGTTCCTTCACCAACTTAGCCTGTTCGTGCTGTGGTGGATTAGGACTTGTAAAGATCTTGTTCAACTGGTTAACCGCAGTCTGTGCTTCAATACGACGGTCTGGATTTGTGTAATCGCTGTACCATAGTGGGTAAAGATTCTTCATCTTGGTCATAACTGCTGACCAACGGTCCTGTTCCAACTGAGCAAGCGCTGGAATGTTCTGTGCTTGCTGTAGAGCTGCTACGTGCTTTGTGATTTCAGGAGCCATCTGTGCATAACCCTGAGATACATAGAATTGCTTCAACAATTCCTGTGGAGTACGCTGACTACGCAAGTGCATATTCATCAGTTCGCCATATACTGCACGATCTGACTCATTCTTTGAGTTATCTTGTGGAACTAAGAAGAATGCTCCAGTAGATACACCAGATCTAGGATCAAATTGATCCTTGTTTGCACGAATATAGTCTACGGTTTCCTGAATGTAAGGAAGTCTTAGACCACGAATGGCTGATTGAGTTTTACCTACAGTGTATGAAACAGCACGAGTACCGTGATCTCCCAAGAACTGCTGCAAAGCGTCAGCAAAATTGTTGTTATTAGCTTTTACTAACTTCCAAAATTCTTCACGTAGTCCTGGATCTTCCTGCTTTACTTGCGGTGCAAGTGGGGAAGTAAGGTTTAGGAAAGTCTTAATAAGTAGGATCGAACGTGCATTGTTCTTAATGCGATCTACGAAAGCCTGACGGTCATAGTCACTGCTTGTCGCATCAGGAACTTGTCCATTGTAGTAAGCAGATGCTAGAGCAGATGCTAGTGCGCTGTTCATTTGGTTCTGCAAGTCAATAGGTGTCAGCGCAGAAAGTGCTGTCTTAGCCCAAGTTGCAGGTACCAAACTGTCTAGTACACCACGTTGGAATGAGATATCTCCAACAGTTCCTTGCACAACTCCCTTAAGTGAAGGGAAGAAATCTGCAAGTAAATTTCCGCTAACAGCCATCATAGGCGATACACCTGGAGTCTGTAGTTCTGGTAAAACTGACTTCAATGAAACAGTTGAACCCTTAACAGAAATAGGCAAACCTGAAACGATTGGAACACCAAAAGCACTTAATGCGTTTTGTGTTGCTGATCCAAACTCTCCAACTAGCGGAATGTTAACAAATTTGTTGCCATTCTCATCTGTTGTCATAAAGGTTGGGTCAGACATAGCGTGCTCTGCCAACTGATAGAAGCGCATACCACGAGAAAATATTGGGGACGCAATGCTTGTATCTTTAAGAGTATTGAAAGCACGCTTAAGTGCCTGCTCTTGTGCAAAGTAGAAAGGCAAGAAGTTATTTGCTAGTTGTGCAAATTGACTACGTAGCGCAGTATTGTGGATCTGAGGCAACATTCCATATGAAGCCTGAGTCTGTGCAATACGTAGAGCTTGATCCTCTGAGATCCACCCTTTAGTAATCTGTGTTTCAAGACGCTTGTAAGCATCGCCTACGTGCAAGACGTATAGCGGTTCACGAGCAAGACCATTAACGATAGGGTCAATTACTTTCTTAAATCCAAGGTTTACAATGTAAGTAATTGGGTTCTTGCTTGGCACATATGGCTGAAGCATTGGTCCAGATACGCTTACAGGCAAAGATTGTGGATTCTTACGACTTAACTCTGCAATAGAGTTTAGATCTGTATCTAATCCTTTAGCAACGTTATCTGCCCACTTTTCGTGGAATGTTCCATCCTTACCAACAAGCATACCTAGTGTTGAATCAACACGATCTTCTGCAAACTGGTGAATATCTCCATCACGCCAACGTGTAAGCACCTTGCGCTCTGCATCATAAGGCTTGTACTTGCCTTCGATAGAAGCCATCATACGCTTGTATTCAGACTCTACTAAAGCCTTACGCATATCAATAAACTCTGGAGTATCGTAGAACTCGCCAGTAGTTAACTTAGGGCTAACTGGAACTAGTTCACCTTCACGCTTAAACGCTTTGGCGTAGTTCTTTTGATAGCGAAGAATATCGCCAGCAATGTTGGAGTTAGAAACTTCCTTAGATGCCTTGTTTAAGTTTGTTGTCAAACGTGGCGCATAGTGCATATCTGATGAAGAGTATGTTGTCCATTCAGGTTGATCTCTAAATAGCGGGCTATTCTTTTGAAGTTGGAAGTAGTAATGAGCAGCCTGGTTATTAAAGAATGATGTATTGGCATCATAACCGTGGCCAGTCTGAACTGCCTCAGAAAGTATGTGACCATTGTTAGCCATTACCAAACGAGTAGCCAAATCAATTTGCTCTTCAGAAGTTAACTTCTCAGCAAACTTTAACTTTAATTCTTTTGCTTTCTTGAAAGCAGGAAATCCCTTAGATAGAACATCGTTTGCAATACCTTCTCCAGCACCAAGACCGACAAGTGTTGCAGATGCAATATCCTCATCTTCGCCCTTAATTAAATTAAACTTAGTTTTAGCTGCGTTAGCAATAATCTTTGACTTAACAGTGTTCATTACACCGTAGCGTGCAAAGGTAGGAATCATTTCAGCTGCAGCTACGCGAAGACCAAAGCCTGCTGTTGCAAGTGCTAATGGCTTAAATACGTTATTGGTATAGCCAGTGATAGCGCTTGAAGTAAAGTCATCTAGTTTTCCAACAAATTTATTGTACTGACCAGCTTGACGCATAGCTTTTCTAATTTCACGAAAATCAGGAATGTTAAACATTTCCTGCGCTTGATGCTTAACAAGACCTGCTGTCTTTGTCGCTCCACTAAGTGTTTCATATTCACCAAGAATACGACCAGCATAGTCAACACCGTAAACCTGAGTTCCAACTAATGGTTGCTCTAGCTTCTGGGTTTCATTCCAGATATGTGTAACAAACTTGTTATCGTCAGGCAAACCAAGTGCCTTAAAAGTTTCTGTTAAAGCATTGTTTTTGACAGAACGAGCAAGTGCTAAATCTCCTGTTACAACAGCCTGAGCGTATTGTCCTGCCCATTCCTTAGCTGCTCTGTCACCCATACCAATACGAGCAATACGATAGACAGTAGTTGCTGCATCATTTGAGTTCCAACGGAACTTAGTAAGAGATAACTTCTGTGTCTCTGCATCTACGCTATATGGCATATAACCAGAAAAAGTCTTGTAGATCTTGCCAGGCAATGATCCGTCATTACGTAGGTAATCTACTACTTTGCTATCGCCAAGTTTTGAACGAAGAATTGTGCGTGCTGGCATCATTGCTTGACCAGCAAGTGTTCCTTGCATTTCACCAAAGTATAGTGATGTCTTTAAAAAGTTGTGTACTTCATCGGCTGTCTTGAGTGCACCAATACGACCTGCTGCAACTGTACCTAGTTGTGGGTATTTCTGTACAATCTCACCAGCAGTAGACTTTGCTAGATCATCAAGTGCGCGGTTATATTGAGCGCCTACGCCAAAAAATTTTCCTGCGTTGGAGCGAACTAAATCCATCTGCTCAGATGTTAGTGGTGCGCCTGTGCGAGAAATAACAAAATTTTTAACGCCTGGAATAGAATCTAAAATAGGATATTTAATTTGAATCTCGCCAGCTTTAGATAAGTTTACTAACTTACCTGTCTTCATTAACTGACTGAATCTTCCAGCAACACTGAGTGGATCCATTGTAATATCAAAAGCGATATCACCGCCACCAGATACAACTTTACCAAAACCCTTGCTTGTATCTTTAAATGTTTTAGCCATAGCATCAGCACCCACAGCAGAAGATGCCGTTGCTAATACATTTGAAAAGTCACGTCCTGGAGAAACCTTGTAGTTCTCATCTTCAGACTTTGCGTATGAATCTTTAAAGATGTTACCCAAAGCCTTACGAGTAGCAGCACCTGCAGCATCAGCTGCAAGTACGCCACCTAGTGGACCTGCTACAACTGTTCCTGCAACACCGGCACCTAAGATGCCAAGAGATGCTGCAAAGCCTGGTAGAAAACCGTGATCTACATAAACTGAGTGAACAAACTTATAGTCGCGTTGAACTTCTTTTAATGGCTTACCCAACCACCCAAGCGTGTTAATAGTATCTGTGCCTAGACGTGACCAAAAGGTTTGTGTTCCATTACCTTCTGAATGGTCGTTAATGGCATCAAGAGTTGACACACCTTTAGCAGTATGAGACAGAACAGTTCCTACTGCATTAGGCAACTTAGAGTTGTAAGTATCCATAGCAAGACCAGGGTTACGTGCTAAATCTGGCGTAACCCAACCGTTCCAATTTGTATTGTCGGCCAAATTAGAATCCTTGTTGTATGCGCTGCGCTAGGTATTGTAGTGTTGGCGAAGCGTCTGGATTGCTTGCTAATTGATTGATAAGATCATATGCAGTTGCATACTGTGTCTGTGCCTGATTAGGCATAGCTAAAATGTTGGAACCAGCACCTGGTCCTATATCTACACCGTGTGTTACTGGTTCTCCTGGGCGTTGTGATGGTGCATATAATTCTGTTACTGGTGCTTGTGCGGCTGCTTCACGCACATCGCCTGCGCGAGCAGGACGTACATCTTTAGTTGTAGAAAGCGGAGCGCCAGACTTAATAGCCTGTGTATCAACGCCTTCACCGTATGCGGTAGATCCCATTTGCAAATTATCGGTACGTGTGGAGTACTTACCTGGGCCTGCTGGTCCAGCCAGTGGATTCATCATACTCACTGTTTGTCCTCCTCTAATTTTTCTAAATCGTTTGCCATATCTTCCCAAGCACTGTTGGTTTGGGTAATATGATTTGAATGGTAAATAGATAGTTCCATTAGTTCACCTGTTAATGTTTCAACAGATGATGCTATGTTGTGTAAAAAACCTACACCGACAACTACAAAATCAAGAAAGCGCACTGGACGAGGAATGTAATTATCATCTTTCATCGCCCAGTACACCTTCCCTTAAAAAGTTATTATCCTTTTTTTACTGTCTTACCTTTTTTGGCTTTAGTCATCATTCCAAACATTACTTTGCCTCCTGCTGGCTTTGATGTATCCATCTTGCCCTGCTTTGGCGCTGCCATAGATGCTTTTGCGCGTGATCCTTTATTCATATTACACCTCCTCTTATTTATGCTGCGCCGGTTATACCAGCTAGTAGTTGGGCTATATCGGGTTTTTGACCAGCAGCAGGGGCCTGACCAGCTTGTTCTTGTGGAGGTTGCTGCGAGGCAGGAGCGGGGGCCGCACCTGCTGCTGGAAGTTGAGGTCCACCTGCCATTGCCATATTTGGCGCAGGTGGTTGTGGTTCTGGTGTAAATGCTTTTTCAATTACTGCTTCTAGTGATTGTCCCTTTTGGCGACCTTGAATAACAGATGCAATACGGGTAATGATTTTACTAGGGTCTTGACCTTGCGCTGCAAGAGATGGTATCGCCTGAGCGTACTGAGCAACAGCAACGCGCAAAGAATCGCGCATCTCTTCAATATCAACACGTTGTTCCTCCTGCGTAACATTTAAGTCCATAGGTATCTCACGACGTACATAGTCACGAGATACGAGCTTGTCTGAACGCATTTGTAGTAAAGCAATGATGGCACGGTTAGGATCCATACCAGACATAATTCCGTAACGTACATCTACACCATACTCGCCCTTAATATCACGAGATGGGATGTATTTAAGAACGTAAGGTGTTCCATCATCTGAACCCTTAATTGTTTTTGGAATACCGCCAAATACTTTCTCATCTGCTTCAAAGCAAATAGAAATAAGTTCTTGGAACATACGAGCAAACTGTGCTTGTGCTGCCTTGATTTGTGTATCAAAACCAGCCTGTAGTTCTTGCACACCACGACCTGTTACAACTGATGCGTTAATGTTACCTGAACGAGATTCTGGGTAACGAGCACCAAGGCGTAGCTCACGTTCTAGTACGCCAGACTCTGTAAAGACTCCAGGTGGTAGTTCTAGTGGAACACGACGAATACCTTGTGGGTTAGCAGAACGCATAATTGCATCAGGACCAAGGGCTAACTCTTGCACATCTTGTGGGATAGCAATAGGTGCTTGGATAGACTTTTCTGCTGCTTGGATTTGCAATACTGCAAAACGAGCACGAGCAAGTTGAACTGATAGAACATCATCAAACTGTCCACGTGCTTCACCATCTAAAGATGAGCGCATCACAACAGAGGCCATAGCCTTGCCTAAGATATTTGGTGTACGTGATAAAACTAAGTTCTTACGCTCTGGTAAGTAGAGCAAATCTTGTTCTTTGTCGTGATACTTGACCATTGAGATATAAGGAGAAGATAAAGCGTATTGATTTCTACCTAAGATTAAATCATAAAACTCTGGGTACTGCGCACCTAGCGTTTCTGCATCGGTAACAATTACTTGAGTAACTGATAGCACGCGACCATAACGATCTAACTCTGGATACGTACCAAATGGGTTAAGCATACGAACACGAGGATTGTTGTCATCGTAATCCATCTCAACCATACCGATACCAAGACCATAGGTGTTATACCAGTCTGCTGCTGTGTACATCTGCAGTTGTAGGTCAGAGTTTGATACATAAAAGTTTGCAATACGAGTTCTAGTATCTGCAGCTTTGCGTGCAGTATCTGAAACCATATTGGTTGCTGAACAGTTAAATGATGGCAGTGGTGCCATTACTTCTGCTAAGTCACGTGCTGCTACATCAATAAAGTTTGCAACGAGAGGCTTTGGGTAATCCTCTGAAAACATTGCAGGATATACCTTAGAGATATCTCCCTGACGCACCGAGAGCACATCACGCATACGTTGATCTCGCGCTGATGAGCGAGTACGTAAGCGTGCTAGCTTAGCGTCTACTTCTTTGACTGATAACAATGGGGTTCCTTACTTAGATGAATGTGCGATCTTTTTCTGCAAGCAGTTCATCTATGTTGATAACTGTTCGCTTGCCTACCTCACTACGAGATAGAAATGGATTCTTCATATGGTGTGTCTTGTGCATACCTTGGTTGAGCATCTCACGTGCTCTGATCTCACAAAACCAAAGAGCCATTACCATATCGGTTTTACCCTTAGTAGTTGGTGACCACGTAATCAATTGCTCAATGAGCGCCTTGATGTTTTCAGTCTGGTCAGAAGGTAAGTGAATAAGGTTGTCGCGGTGGTGTTTGTTGTCAAATTGTTTTGTGCCGAACAAGGTAGACATAGAAGCAACACCAAAACCGGAGTCCCACTTGTTGTTACCTGTATGGTGTTCTCGCAGTAACACACCCCTAGAGGCAAGGTTTGCGCGGATGCCCTCATCTTGCGTAAGGAATGATTGAAAAGCATTCTTCTCTACTATCCACTCACTCGGTGAGTACAGGGTAGTCCAGTCAAAGATTAACTGACGGATCGCAGCAGGCGTTGGCCTAGTAATTTTAATAGCATCAACAATGTAGCGTTTATGTGTAGCCCGATCAACAGCGTAACAAACGACGGCTGTATCACCAACCATAGCGGGATCAAGACCACAAATAAAACTAAAGCCGTTGACATCACGTGGATGACCTGGGTTACCAGGAACCAACCGACCTGCTTTACGCATACCATCTATAGAACCTCGCACACATACTGGATCAAAGATGGCATCATCTGAGATGTCTTGCTGCTGGTAAACTAACGCCCAAGTACTTGCATCCATAGCTTGGCGTTCATTGTAAAGGTTGCGACCATTCCAACGTGGGTATAGGCCATCTTCATCTAAATCTGATTCTACTTGTCCATCAAATGGGGCATCTGATGCAGGCCACAGAGTTTCCCACTTGTCGGGATCATTGTCTGTGGTCAGTAGAGCTGGCATTGCAAGGTAGGTCCAAGGGACTTGTCCACCAGGGTAGCGGTCTTCGGAGCGCAGCTCTTTGTATAAATCTACTGCAGAGACACGCGTACCAATAATAATCAATTTACCAGTAGGGTTCAAACGAGAGCGCACATCCTGGGTTAACCAGCGGATTTGTTTCTCAAACTCATTAGCGTTCTTTAAGGTAACGGCGTCATCTACAATAATCATATCGGCACGCTTACCGTAGATTTGACCGCCGATACCAACGGCTTCGATGTTCGGGTCTTTTTCAGATGACTCACGTAGCTCATCACCAAAGGTGACACGGGTAGCCTGCCACGAGGCTGACTTAGAATTAAACCCTACGCCAGCAGCGTAAGCCTGTTGGAGTGCTTCATAATTTGGATGAGTCAGGCGTTGCTTGATGGCGTAGAGAAAGTCGGCAGCTAACTGCTGCGTCTGAGATACGATGAGTACTCTAAAGTTAGGGTTCTGACAAACTTGCCAAGTGACGTAATCAATGGTCACAGTCATAGACTTGGCGTGGTTGGGCGGTATGTTCAAAAGGATTCTGTTATTAGCCAAACCCTTTTCAAACTTCATACTAGGATGTAGCCAACTAGGTTCTCTACCTTCGATTACATCTATCAGGTTCTGCTGGTGGGCAAAGGTGCGAGAGTGTAAATACTTCTGGCGAAACTCGGCAAATGTAAGATCGTGAACATCGGAAGCTGCAAAGCTCTTGTCTTTTAGACCAAGGCGTGTTCGGTCAACTTTGTCTGTAAAGACCTTATCGGTTCTGCGGTAGTACTCGTAAGTCTTAATGGATTTACCTGCCGAGGCACAAGCGGCCTCAATGGTCATACCTTCTGCAACACAACCAAGGATGATTCTCTTGGCAATGTCGGCACTATTATCAGCCACGTGATCTCCTAAAATTTATTGGGGACCGGCCGGAATCGGTTTATTTTTATACTAGGCAAGGTAAGTTTTTGATAGAGCTATCCCCACTAAAAGTACTGGGCAGGTCGGGCTTGACGCCCGAAGGAGCTACAGCGAACTGAGGGGTAAGTTAGTACTCGGCCTAGGGGCCTCGCTAGAGGCCATACCGTAGCAGCTCAGGGCTTTTCCTATTAAAACCCCTTACTATATATAAGGCAGGAAATTTAACGCATTTCCCGTTTTTACAATGTGACCTTCATCACAGTATATATAACCGCAGGTCAGAGCCATATTACAGCTTTAACTTTAGCAAATATATTTTGTTGGGGTGTACGTGACCCCTGCCCGCATAATTAAGCAATGGGGGGTCGTCGTTGCTGCGCTGTAGCCTAACCGTACGGCTAAGGGTTAGACAGTTGCAGGCTGTATGTCTATGGTTTTGGTAAAGCGGGAGGGGCAGACTACCGTCCCGGCTACCCTAACCCTTAAACTCTTTCTAATTAAGTAATGAGATCCGGTACCGATAACCTTGCAGCTGCTAACCCTTGCACAATATTCACGTGACCTAATCGCCTACCCTTACCCGCTAACCCTTAGACATATTCGCGCCATATGTCTAGGCATAACCTTATCTAATTGTTACCATATTGTTATCTAATAATATGCCAGATAGTATTGACACGGTATAGTCACGCATATATCTTTTACCTAGTGGAGCTCACCTACAATTCCACTAGATAAAGGGTTAAGATAATGACAAGATCTAAGCAAGATAAAGCAGACTTTATCGCTAACCTACGCGCCGGCGTAGAAGCATTAAAGGATCAAGGTATCACGCCACCTAGTAACTTACTAGATAGTTTCTCACCTAATAACGCATTGATGATTATTCTGCAGAAGCCTAGCGCGACACAGTGCGCTGGCTTCCACGCGTGGCGAGAAGCTGGCAGAAGCGTAAAGAAAGGATCACGCGGCGCAGCTATTCTAGTGCCTATCGGCGCAGACGACGACGGAGATCTGCGCTTTACCTGGCGTTACGTGTTCGACATAACCGACACGGAGGAGATTAGCGAGACTTCTCCTAAGCTGGCGCGTGAGCTGGCGGTGGCATAATGGCGCGATCACTAGTTAAGGTTATGAAGCAAGGTGTCGAGATCATTAACGCAGAATTGACTCTCGCGCAGCAGAAGCGGATCCTGGCAGCGTGGAAGGAACTAGAAAAGTACGGCATAGGCTTCAATGATGAGAAAGTGAGCGCATAGTGTCTATTATGAGCGCGGTTACACTTATTCAATGCCTAGCCGGAGAATTACTAGTAAATCCGGCGTTATTGACGGAGACTGTAGGAGAGGAGGAGGATCTGCAGCGTGTTATCCGCAGCTATAGATCCGGAGACTTTACTTATAGCCAGGTATTAGACACGGTGAAAGATTACATCTAGTGCTTTACTATAGGGGAGAGTACGTGTATCCTCTCTCCTATGGTAGCTCACTAGGAGCTAACTATAGAAAGGGTTATGTAATGAAGCAAGACAAGATCATCAATGAACAAGGCAGAAAGATAGTCAGCACCTACACGCTAGAGAATAATTATCGCGTGAAATTATCCACCTACCATTCATCCACTAGCAAGGTTATACACACAATACTTTCAGAATGTATAACCAGCATTAGTGGGATCTTTACTATGGAGACCTTTATGATGTATCGAGACTATAACAAGAGAGTGCTAAGCGAGCCGGTGGCGCGTTATTCTTTCAAGGCGTTACAAGATCAACACGAGCGAGCTATTGAACAAGCAGCGCAGCAGATCGCCTATTTATTAGCAGAAGGAGAAGCGGGCGCGAGAGAGTGCCAGACAATAGAAGCTGCCTAGTGTTTGCCTATCGCCTATCCGTTAAGGGTAGGCGGTGGGGAGATACTAGATCTCCACTAGAGAAAGGGTTAGACAATGGAAAGAGAATACGGACGTCCGTTTGATGAGGATACTCTCATTCAACAGATCGGAATACGTAACGTCGGAGCTATATCCGGCGGGCGTGTAGGTGTGTATAAGCCGGAGGGCGAGTGTGTAGAGGTTGAGCTGCCAGTATCTGCCGGATATTGGGTAAGGATCACACTAGCCTGGGACGATACCTATACCGTCGAGAGAGTGTTAAAGCGTAGACCTAAAGGACAGAGTGCCAAAGAAATCAAGATATTAGGTCGCGTTGAAGGTGTTTATTGCGATCAAGTGGGAGAGGTTGCCTACTACGCTTCTTGTTACAAAAATGTAAAATTTGGACAAGAGGTAGAAGCGTGAGCGTAACTATAACAATGCCTAAACAATGGGATAAGGAGACGACACTAGCGGTGTTGGACTCCTACATAGAAGGCTTAGATCGTGGGTACATTCTTACTATGACAGAGAGAGAGGGAGAATAATGAAATACCTAACGCCTAGAGGTTGGTTAGTAGCTGGGATCTTAATTGGGCTATCTATTTGGGGACTATGGGAGATTTCATCTCACCTTTTATGGACTGGCACCGGCTATGAATGGTGTGAAAATCTATTAACGTGCGAGGGAGAGGGTAAGTAATGGATAAGTGTAGATATTGCGGGCTACGCGGGTTAGTGCTATCGGCTATCAATGCAGACTATTCTTGCGAGCACTGTGGAGAGTGGCAAAACGCGATACTTAATAGTGCGTGGACAATTATAGGTTATGGGGAGGTAGCGTAATGAGCGAGCCTAGACTTAATGATCCGATATCGGAGGAGCCTAGTTACTGGCGCTGTAAAGGGTGCAATGAGTACTTTCACCCGGAGAAATACGATTGGCACGTGGACGAGGAGTGTCCTGGTCCACTAGGAGCAAGCGAGGGAGAGAGTAATGATTAGTTGCGAGTTGCAGGATTTAGAGGATCTTATGGGTAAAGCTGGTGTGTTATTAACTGGTAATGCCTATGACAAGGCGCAGGACTACTTACAGGATCATTGTGTATGCGCTACCTACAATTATTTATTAGGTTACAAGATAGGGAGAGGGTAATGAATAGTAGTTGCGTACAAGATAGACACCAGTTATGCGAGGATAACGTGCAAGATACTTACGCTTGCTCTTGTCCTTGCCACTTAAAGGGAGAGAATAATGATTGACCCAGTATGCGTTAATTGTGGTTGGGAAGCTAGTGAATTAAATGAACGTAATCTATGCAGCACGTGTGAGCGTGCGTATCAGCTAGGGAGGGAGAGCAATGAATGAGGAATACCTACGGGCTAAGTTTAATCTATGCCTAGATCAAGCTGAGAAGAACATCAAGGAGGAGGAGATAGCTTTGGCGATCAAGAACTTGGAGCGTGCGAATAGTGCAATGGCTCGCCTATTTGGAATAGACGAGGGAGATAATGAGTAATGCTTTTATTAGCAATTGCTTTATACGCAACGACACCTTATGTCATAGACGGAGACACAATAGTTATCAACGATAAGCACATAAGGGTATTGCAAGTAAACACACCTGAACTGGGTGAGTGCTACGCAGACCAAGCAAGGCAATTTACGGAGAAGTTTTTGAGTAAGAGAGCAAGCCTTACGCTAAGGGCAGACCCAAGCCTAGATAAGAGTGACAAGTATGGGCGTAGCTTGCGCTATGTATTCAAGGGAAAGCAGAACCTAAGCCTTGAACTAGTACGCAGAGGATACGCCAAGCCTATGTTCTTTAATGGAGCAAAAGGTAAGTATGCAGATTTAATTATGAAGTACACAAAACAAGCCAAGGCAAAGCGCCTTGGTGTATGGCAATGTAAAGGAGAACGTGAATGAATGACGGTAGAGTATTACGCTTTGATAGTAACGGGGAACCATTCTTGGGTGACCCACCAAGTAACATCTACACAATACACCCACCAAAGTCAGACTTAATCTTGTTTTATGAAGTCTTGACACCCGACGGAGAGAATGAGTGGGGAGGGGCAAACGCTGAGCACGCTATCGAATGGCTATCTCGTGCTCCCTCCGGCTCACGAGTGCTAGTATCTGCTTGGGATAGTGATGAGGAGGACGCTCATCTAGTAGGGCAGACCCTAGACATCACCGAGATAGTAAGAGCAGCGAGCTTATGAGCCTAGTGTTAGGTCTAATCGTAGTAATGCTGGTAGTCTATGGGCTTATAGTGTGGGAGGACAAGATCAATGGAGAGTAAAGAAGTAAGTGGGAAACAATCTATCCACTACCGTAACTATAGAAGGGCAAGAGACAAGGCACTCGTGCGTCTAGCACACTTATACCCAGACACATACAAGCAGTTGCTTGATGAACAAAGGAGTTTTGATGAGCAAGAGGGCAAGAGTTGGATTATTACTGGCGATAGTAGGCTTACTATTGCTGTCCATACACGTGCGAACGCCGTCCCAGATGTCGCAGGACGTACCGATTATGAAAGCGCGGACGAAAGCTACAATGGAGGAGAAGCGTGAGAACAAGGCACTTACAATTAGTTTCCTCAACGCACTCGGATACAACGATAGCCAAATCAAATGTGCCATCACTCTTTGGACCGGTGAGAGCAGGTTTGACCACCTCGCAAAGAACAAACGATCAAGTGCTTACGGAATTGCTCAACTGCTTGGAGAGCGTAGTGGAGAGCCTGAACTACAAATCCTTCACGCTGTACGATACGTTGAACACCGCTATGGAGGAAGTTTTTGCAGCAGTCTGCGACACTCAAATCGAAGAGGTTGGTACTGATGAAACTCCTTGACCTTTACTGTAAGGCAGGAGGAGCGAGCAAGGGCTACGTTGATGCTGGCTTTGAGGTAATAGGCATTGACATCAAGAAGCAGAAGCGTTATCCCTTTACTTTCATACAAGCAGATTGCTTGGAGATACTGCAAGACCTAGATTACTTGCGTACCTTTGACGTGATCGCAGCTAGCCCACCGTGTCAAACGCATAGTGCAACTAAGCACTTGCGTAATGCACAAGGTAAAAGCACCGACAAAGTAGACCTTATCCCTCAGACGAGGGAGAGTCTTGTTGCCAGTGGTGTGCCTTATGTAATAGAAAATGTTCCAGGTGCGCCATTGATTAACCCGGTACAGTTTTGTGGTTCATCCTTTGGGTTAAAAGTACGCAGACATAGACTCTTTGAGTCCAGTGTGCAACTAACAGGTTCAGTATGTGACCACAAGAAGCAGGGAAAGCCAGTCGGTATCTACGGATCTATGCGTGATGAAATTCCGGGGGGGGGGCACACTGCAAAGACAATAGAGCAAGCACGTGAAGCAATGGGTATTGGCTGGATGATTTGGGGTGAATTAGTAGAAGCTATCCCACCTGTGTATACTTACACTATAGGTAAGCAATTATTTACTAACCTTGCTGGGTGTTTCTAACCCTTTCCGCCTAGCAACAAAGCCTCATCAGCCCGTTCGCTGGTGGGGTTTTGCTTTACCCTCCGTTGGAGTAGAAGCCTTTACCTTTGAAGGTAATACCAGGTGAGTCCCATTTACGTACCATTGGTATGTGACAGTCAAAGCAGGACGGCTCACGTGGGTTCTGGTGGATACTGCGTTCAATAGTTAATTCTGTGTTGCAATCAGGGCAACGATAGTCGTACTGCATTAGAGTTGCACCGCCTCATCTATCGGTAGATAACCCACTAACTTCTCAACCTTCTCAACACGATCAAACTCTGTACTCGCTGGCATCTGGTGATTAAACCATACTGGCTCCGGCAAATCCATTAAATCAAAGGAGAAGATACCAAGCGGAGTAGAGTTGATGTAGAAGGGAACGAGGTCACGCTCTGCTGCTTGGGTGATGAGCTTGCGATACTTCATCTCTTCAATCAACAGGGTGTCATAGTGTGTAGCCCTGCACTTTAATTCTATGTAGTGTCCTGCTTGCTTGGAGATACAGTCATAGGCATCGAAGATGCCCTCACTCTTTACTAGATCAGGGTATAAACCCTCACGCAAGAAGGCAAATAATAACTCTTCGTTCATTGCCAGGGACTGACCCCACCTAGATTATCCTGCAACCTACGCAGGGACTGAGCACACCTACGATCAGCAGTAGAGATAGCGCACTCTAATACACCTGCTATCTGTTGCAGGGTAAAGCTCTCGTGATGGCGCATACGCAAGATAGTCTGGTCATCTTGTTCTAGTTTAAGATAGCCCTTCTTGATGTCAATGAGGTTAGCAAGCAGGTTGCCACCTTCTGCTGGAGAGGATGAACCTTTAGGTTGTCCATCTGAGATCATCTCTTGCGCCTGTTCTAATACTGTGCCATCTATGACTGATGCAATAACAAAGGGTAGTAACTGACCAAGGGTAGCTGACTCGTAGTAGGCTTCATCATTAGTCTGATAGCCAGACTTAGCAGCCTTCTCCTTGCGTGCATAGCGTTCACCTGCACGCTTCATCTGCCACGCAATGCGCTGCTCGTTATGCCTGCGTCGCTCTTCGATAGGTTCCATTAGATCAATAGTGTGATCTTCTACTCTAGTCATAGCCCACGCCATCAGTTCTTGCTTGATGTCATCACGCTCAACGTGGTTCTTATACCTGCGATGGATAGTGTTAGCAACGCTAGGTACTAGGTCATAGATTACTGGATGCAGTTCAGTCACAGTCTGGTAACACCCTATCTATAGTGTGCTGTATGTTCAGCAGCTTGATTGCAAGGAAGTCAATGTAATTGCTAGCATCTGCTAACTCTTCAATCAATTCTCTGATGGTGTCTGATGTAGTAAAGGACTCAAACTTCTGTCCTTTTGCGTGTGAGTATTGCTCGTGGCCTACACCTTTGACACGGGAAGCACGAAGGGATGCAAAGGACTCAATGAAAGATGTTAAGTCCTCAGTTGCAACACCTATGCCACGATAGCCAGTAACGGCAGCGTGATCTACTAACGGGTTGGTTGTGGGCGTATGAGTATTAGTTGCGTCTGCCTGTCCTGCTGCAAAATGTGAAAGCCCATATGCTGCAAAGTCTGTAACATTATGACCCACTCGTTCTCTGTCATTGTCATACATTCGACTCCCCTATCAGTAACTTCCGCGTGGCATCAATACCATTGGCTAAGTAATAATCATTGATGTCCATACCTGGTGGCAGTGTAACAATTTGTGAGTTCATTACCTCATTCGCCACGCGCTTAGCAAACTCAGCACCAGGGTTAGAGCCATCCTCTTTAACATCATTGTCACCGACAACAAAGATAGTTTCATACCCTACAAAGAGCTTAGGAAAGTGTGGCTTCCAGGCTGCAACACCTGGTACTCCCACTGCTGGTATCCCAAGCTCTCCGCTAGTGACTATCGCATCTAGTTCACCTTCACATACAACGATGTGTGGTGAGTCAAGAGTGATGTCACAAACATTATACAGATGTGCCTTCTGCCCAGTAGGAGATCCATACTTAGGTTTGGCATCATCTAATCGTCTAAACTTAAACCCAACACAACTACCGGAGGCAGTAAGGTAGGGAATAGATAGCCACCCTTCATACATCTCGTGACCATTGATTGGATTAGTAATAGTTCCTAATTGGAACAGTCCTGCTGTCTCTTCAGAGATCCCACGTGCGTTTAGTACGGCCAGTGCTTCGGGACTTATTGCCTGAGCGTATTGTTGCGCCGCTTCCAGTAGCAATTTCGACTGCACGTTTGAGGCCATCGTTAAACTCCAAGTTCTCTAGTATGCACACTAAGTTAGCTGCATTGCCACCCTTACCGCAGGTGTGACAGAAGTACAGGTTGTCGTAGGTATTCATAACAGCAGACCTGCGACTGTCGCTATGTAGGCAGCATCTAACTGATGCGCTCTTACCCTCTCTTACTTCACCGCCGAAGTGCTGGACAATGGGAACTATGGGGATTGTGTTTGCATCAATGGCACCTTTGTATCTGCCCGCTTTACGTACCCTGGACCAGTCTTGTGCTGGCATACACACCCCTTGTCATCACACTTATCGTGCCATTGCGCTGAACGCTTGTAGTGAGTAAGAGTGTTCTCTTCTCCTGCCTTATGACAGTTCTGACAGATCATATATCCTCCGCAATAACATCATCCTGAAAGCCTGACTCCCATTCAAGAATCTCTACTGGAGTAGGGTTCCCTTTATATATTCTCCAACCAAAGTCTCTACCAAATGCTTGTATATTAAACATATAGTCAGACATATCCCATTCCATTAGCTTCGCACTAAATCCAGTTTGACCGTGGAAATGAATTGGCTCTCTAATTATCTTCATCTTCTTTTACTTCCTCAACTGGTACAACTTCTGGTACAAGTATCTCTGTTGTTGTTATTTCTCCACCTGGAACTGGCATTACTGTTTCTCCTTTAACCATTGTGCTAGGTCCTGAATGACCCAGGCTTGATCTATTGATGCGTTGCGACGCTTAACTATTACATAAGACAGTGGGACTTCCCCAAGACCTCTTGCCTTAGCATAGTTAAGCGCCTCAACTTGCGCTTCTCTCCAGAATTCAGGCAGCGAAAGGGTCTGCCTGTTCTTGAGTTCAAGGATATAGGTTTCTCCCGTGATAACAGTAACGATGTCGCCCTCATCCTTTGCCCCAGCTTTAGTCAAACGTTCTGCAATGACACCGGATTTACGGAGCCACTTCATTACATCTGTCTCAAACTGAGAACCTTTAGTCTTGTTGTACTGACTCATCTACCAATACAACCTTGTTGATCTTGTAGATGACATTGCCTTCTTCATCTTTAACTAATTCGACAACACCAGATTGCAGCAGAGCACCAACGAAGTTGGTTAGGTCTACCTTGATGGCATCTAGTTCTGCACGCAGTGCATTACTAGCATCACGCACTGCATCAATCCTTAGATTATCTCTGTACTTATTTGATAACTGTTCAGACATTTATTCCTCCTTGGTATCCACTCATAGCATCTCTTCGTAACATCCAACCAAATTCATTTTGGTCTGAGATCTGTACTGCTGCGTAGTTTACCAGTAGCTGTACGTATTTCTTTCCGTCTGGTTGGTGTGGCCCAAACCTATTCTTAACTGCTGCAACCTTCAAGGTTGCCTGTCCTGGATCGTATCCCAATGTAAGTATCAGTGCAGGTAACTGACTGACCTTTCCGTGAATTGCTCTGCGATGAGGTGGTTCAGAAGGTGAACCATACTCTGACTGTTCTGATACGTGGTGGAGCACTACTACACAGGCTTCAGTCTTGCGTGCCATATCGTGTAGTTCCATCATAATTGCTCTCAGTCCAGCCCACTCGTTGTCCGTCTCAGCGGTTATGTTCATTAAGTTATCAATGACAATCAACTCAGGTGGCTGTCCAAAGAGTTCAACGTAGGCCCTGATCTCTAACTCCAAGTCGTCAATGTTTGGAGATGAATCAAAGACCCACTTGATGTGTGAAACTTTATCTAAGTGTGCATTGTAGTACTGGCTATTGTCTGAAAGGTTTGCCTCTACTGTCACTTGTGAGTGACCAGATAGATGCGATACAGACCTCATCATTACAGTAGTGGTATCAGTATCTGCGGAGAAGAAAAGTGTAGGAACTTTGGCTTTGATTGCATAGACCAGAGCGAACATAGACTTACCAGCATTAGGTGCAGCAGCTACCATACATACTTGGCCTCTGCGAAACTTAATACCTTCTGCCTTTAACCCATCCCACACATCAGGTAGTGGTGTTGCTTTGGTAAGCACTCCACTCCAAGCGCGGGAAAGATTAAGCAACGCCGTCCTCCTGATTTAATCTAATGCCTCGTTGTTGGCGAATACGGAAGCGTTCTCTTGGAGAGAGTCCACCCCATATACCAAAGTTCTCTTTGCGTATTCCCCACTCAGCACATTCTTTGCGGTGGGGGCAACGCATACAAATTGATTTTGCATACTGGGCCTCGGCAAAACTTATTGATTCCTGTTCTTTATCAGGAAACCAGAAGTCACCACCGATTGTTGCACAACTAGGAGCTTCGTATTGACTTGGCTCCCGCACTTGCTATCGAACCCAGATAGTGTCGCACTTATCTGGCGCACCCTTGGGTGCTGCACACATATAACCTGACCACGGACCCTTTTGTCCTACACCTGAACGTAGTGTCATTGCACCGTGACGGCAGGTATTAGCTACTGGTTGTGTATTGTAGTTAGGTTCCTTAGCAGCAACTACTGGTGTTGCATTGAAAGACTGCGCTACTGCTGCAACTGTTGGTGCTGGTGCTCCACCTGATAACTCTGCTCCAGTTGCACGGATGTTCATTGCGTTCATTGCAAGATCTGCAAGACCTGATTCTAATTCTTGTACTGTTGCTGCGTAAAGATTGATGAGTGTTCCATCATTTAACTTGTAGTTGATCTGATACTTAGTTCCTTCTGTAGCCATTTACTTGCCTCCACTTTGCTTTACGGTTAGTCGCTGACTCTCAGCTCCTACCTTCTTAGGGACAAACCCTAATAGTTTTTCTACCTCGTCACTGTCAACTGACTCGCGCCCTTTAACAGTTGTCCAACTGAGTTCTATACCTGAATTAGTAGTACCCATTACTCCTTCAAAGGATGCCTTCAAAGAATCTTGTTGTGTCTCTAACTCTTTAATCTTTCCTGCTAACTGTAAGTACAACAGTGCATTCTTGTCAATGTCTACATCAGCAATGATTACATCACTGACTGGTATACGTTCTTTTTTTAGACCAACGCATCCCATCTGCCCACTTGCGTCATAGTACTTACAGTAGAACTGACAGTAACTTGCATCCTTCTCTGGTGCTGGTGCTTCCTTAGCTTCTTTAACAGCCGCTAGCCAACCGAGTGCTTCTAGTGCAATGGACTCATTGTAGTCTTCGGTGTGAACCTTGACATCTCTTTCGTCCCCGTCCCTGGCAATTGCTACCAGTGACACTCGGTTGACCGCATAGCCGTT
>Ga0209829_10000986_pt1 | contig 24145 bp, 25 predicted proteins | sample C_140205_EF_Meta_FD_187311 | JGI IMG/M metagenome (GOLD analysis project Ga0209829, IMG submission 187311) | Freshwater microbial communities from Lake Croche, Canada to study carbon cycling - C_140205_EF_MetaG (SPAdes) (version 2) | ecosystem: Environmental > Aquatic > Freshwater > Lake... | reverse complement strand
ACTGCTTGGATATCAACCAATCTCAACCCAAATAACATCAGTACAACAAGTGCAACTGCGGTAAGAACCCGCAACCTCTGATGCGAGAGTGAGAAATTTCCCATTCTCAACCCTTCTTTTCTGTGGAATCAGTAATGGTGAGGAAAATTGGATTCTCAGACGAAACCATTCCAAGTGCATGTGCTGCTGAAGCAAGTCGCTCCGGAGAAGAAACGCTTGCAATTGCACGGTTAGTGGCTTCTCTCTGATCGCTCTGCGTTGTAGCCAATGTTTGAAGACGTCTCAGTTGAAAGGCGTCCTGATCTGACAAAGTATTGATAAAAAGTAGTGCGAGTAACCCCAGAACTCCGACCGCAGAAACGAATGCTACAAAATACCCCTGCCCGACTTTCTCGCCAGGTGCGACATCGGGTGCAATAGAGAGAACTGCTTTGGCTGCCTTTTGCGCAACTTTCTTTCTTGTATGTGAGATAGCTGGGGCGAAAGCGGTCATTGCCATTATGCAGCCACTCTTTCTATTGCACGTAGCCGCACGGATTGCGCTCTGGAATTTTGTTCGACTTCAAACGCTGTGGGTTGTTCACTATTTTTAATAACGAAGGAAAACTTTGCAGCAAACTGCGGGAGCTCAACTGGCAAATCTCGCGGAGTTAAGGAGGCACAAGCCTTTACGAATACTTCCTTAACGATGCGATCTTCCAGTGACTGAAAGGACATGACAACTATTCGTCCTCCGACAGCTAGTGCTTCAAGTGAGTCTGGAATTGCTCTACTCAATGCACCGAGTTCGTCATTAACTGCGATCCGCAAGGCTTGGAATGTGCGCTTGGCAGGATTGCCGCCAGTTCGCCTAGTGGCAGCAGGAATATTTTCCTTTACAAGATTGGCCAAAAACGTTGTGGAGTTCAGCGGTGCTACTTCACGAGCGCGGATAATTGCATCAACAATTCGTGGAGCAAAGCGCTCTTCGCCAAAATTGCGAAGTATTGAAATGAGTTCTTCACGGCTCGAATGATTAACTAAATCGGAAGCAGAACGCCCGCTACTTCGATCCATACGCATATCTAGCGGAGCATCTTGCGAATAAGAGAATCCGCGCTGATTTTCATCTATTTGCATCGATGAAACACCTAAATCAAAAAGTATTCCGTTAACTTTGCTAAACCCATTTTCGGAAATGATTGAAAGAAGTTGATCGTAAACCGCATGAACTGGAATGAATCGCTGGCCGAAATGAGCAAGACGCTTGGTCGCATATGAAATTGCTTCAGGATCTCTATCAATGCCGATGACAACAACGTTTGTAAATTTCGTAAGAATTGCCTCAGTGTGGCCACCCATTCCCAAGGTGGCGTCAATAATTACTGGAGAGTCTGCGGATTCAATCGAGGGAGTGAGAAGAGCAAGACAGCGATCGAGCATTACTGAAATATGTTTTTCTGCAATTCGTCCATCTGTTGTTTCAGTCATCTTCTCCCCCTTCCTTAGTAGTTCACTTCGTTCCTTGCTCGTACTTTCCTTATCTATCTCCTCTGGTCACCGCCGGCCGACGGAACTTTGAGTAGCGGCGCCGGGGAAGTGGCGCCGCTTCGTTAGGTCGGCGGTGGCCACAAGAGATAGCCACAAATATTTAGTTGTGTTGAGCTTTAGAACAAACCTGGGAAAACCTCCTCGGAAACTTCAGCAAAACCTTTCTCGCGATCAGCGAGATATTCGTTCCACGAAGTTGCATCCCAAATTTCAACGCGAGTGTTTGCACCGATGACGACGCAATCTTTTTCTAACGCTGCATAAGTACGAAGACTTTGCGGAATTGTGATTCGTCCTTGACGATCAGGAATTTCATCGTGTGCGCCTGCATACATAACGCGCATGTAATCGCGAGCGCCTTTAGCAGTGACTGGCGCTTGTTTTAGCGATTGTGTAATTGATGCAAATTCACTTGCAGGAAAAACGTAAAGACATCTTTCTTGACCTTTAGTAATTACTAAACCTGGTGAAAGTTCTTCGCGAAATTTTGCGGGAAGTATGAGTCGGCCTTTTTCATCAAGGCGAGGTTCGTGGGTGCCAAGAAACATTGTGCTGGCCCCCTTCCCCAGGTTCCAGAGTGATAATTCCCCACTTTACTCCATTTCTCCCCCTTTTCAACCACCTTTCCCCCTTTTTCCCCCTTTCAGCCCCCATTTCTCCCCACCGTCCTGAGCCTGATTTTGGGCAGAAAAAAAGACCCTTTCGAGTACGAAGGGCCTTAAGTGCAGGAGTGAAAAGTTAGGTTTTAGCGATCGAAGTTGCGACGCTCCCAACGATCTTCTAAGCGTGAGCCAAATTTAGGCTTACGCCCCTTTTTAGGTGCGCGGAGGGTGCTCATCCCTGAAAATCCACTAATGACCATCATCAAACCGGTCAACGAAATAATGAAACCCACGATACTGAGGACCGGCGTTTGAGCAATCAACCCTGCGAAAAGCATGACAAGGCCACCCAGAACAAGGGCAAGTCCGGTCAAGATTCGCGGGCGACCTGGGTAGAGACGAGTGCCTGTTAAAGCAGAGACCAATCGAGGGTCATCAGCCGATAAGGCTTGCTCCATCTCGGCCAAGAGAGCTCGCTCGTGATCAGATAATGGCACCGTAACTCCCTTTCTCGAATGCGGATCGTACTTTCACCGCTATGGATAACACAATAGAACATGCGAAGGCTTATTGCATACCTAAAAAACGCCGAGAATTCTCACTCTTCAGGCTCAATAAGGCGTCCTGGCCTCACACTCCCTGAGCCAAACCGCGCCTGCGCCTTGTCTACAGCAGTATCCGCCTCGCGCCAACCCTTTTCGCGCGCCCCCAATTCAAGTTGAATGGGAGCGTCTTCCGAAAAGTTTTCTAAATTCACTCCCACTAAACGTAATCGAGCGCCCTCTATTTTTAGCGCAGTGAATAAAGTCTTCACTACCTCGTAAATATCGTGAGTACTGTCAATCGCTAGTGGCAAAGTCTTACTCCGACTCACAGTTGTGAAATCTGCAAAGCGAATCTTTATGCTGATGGTTTTAGCGAAGTACTCCTTTTCGCGCAAACGTGAAGCCACTTTTTCCGTCATGCGTAATAACTCTTGCAAAAGTACTTCTGGGTCATCAATATCGCGATCAAATGTAACTGCCGAACTTATGCTCTTATCGGGATCATCGGTGACGACTTCGCGATAATCACGTGCCCACGCTAATTCGTAGAGTGAGCTACCTGCAGCTTCTCCAAGTGCACGTATCAATGTTGCGCGCGGAGTGTTAGCAATATCGGCCACAGTGAAGAGCCCAAGGCGTTCTAACTCTTCTTGAGTCCTAGGGCCGACTCCCCAAATTGCAGATACTGGCAATGGATGTAAGAAACCTAAAATGCGATCGTCGGGAATTTCTAAAATTCCATTTGGTTTACACCGGCCCGATGCAAGTTTTGCAATAAATTTTGATGAAGCAATTCCGACCGAACATGTAATTCCTTCTTGGGCTTCCACTTGCGCTCTTATCGCTTCTGCAATTGTGCGACCAGAACCAAGTAGGCGCTGAGAGCCAGTCACATCAAGAAATGCTTCGTCTAGGGAAAGTGGCTCAACTAGTGGCGTGTACTGGTGAAATATCTCCATGATATTTCCTGAAACCTCGCTATAGCGGGCCATATCTGGTGCAACAAAAACAGCATGAGGTGCAAGTCGCTTTGCTTTGCTCACAGGCATCGCAGCATGAATTCCAAAGGTGCGTGCTAAATAATTTGCCGAACTGACTACAGATCGAACGCCAGCGCCAATCACTACCGCTTTACCTTTTAACGTTGGGTCATCGTGTTCTGCAACGGATGCAAAGAAGGCATCCATATCGACATGAAGAATCGTTGACGCGCTCACGTTACGAGCGTACTTCTACTTGCAGACCATTTTTCGTAAGCGGAGGGTAAGTCCCATGCACCTGTCGCCCGAAGAGAAACTCCGCGTGGGCCAGTGCGGCGCACATGCCCTCTGGCTAGAAATAGCGATGAGTTAAAAAGCACCCCTGCATATTCCTTCTGCACGTCAGTAAAAAAAGTTAAATCGTTGCAGCCATATCCATCATCGATAGTAAGGAAAAGGACGCGTTTGCCTGAACGCACTGGTGGAGTTTGTAGCGCAACTTTTACTCCTGCAACCAATATCGATGTGTTAGAACGTTGGCTAAGAAGATCAGATGACTTGACTGCACCGATCTCGTTCAGGAAGGTGGCATAGAACTCAAGCATGTGGTGCGAGACCTCCATACCCAAATATTTGACCTCGTTGCGAACACGTTCATAATCACGCAAATCAGGAAGCCCGCTAGGAATAAGAGTCGGTGGCGCAAAACCGAAATGCATTTGTGCACCACCTGGCGATCGGTCTGGAGAGCGATGTAGATCGCTGAGATGTAAAAGTAAATCACGACGATTAGTTTTCTTATCCGAACTTCCTATTTCATGCAGAACATCAAAGGCCCCAATGAGTACAAGTTTTTCTGTAGTTGGGAAAGATGCACCCGACCGCAAATAAAAATCTGCTAAATCTGCATAGGGCTGACCAGTAATAATTGAATCGACTTCTCCCCCGCTGATTCCTGCTACGTCAGCAAAAGAGATACGGATTGCGTATCCTCGAGCATCTGGTGAGACAAGTACTTGCCCTGTACTTTTTGTATCAATAAGTGCAACAGGAATTCGTGCGCTCTGCGCGTCCACTCGTTCGACCCGATATGAGGCAGCTGATGCGTTGACATCAAGACCTAAAATCGTAACCCCCATTTGCCTGGCATCATCAAGAATTAAACGTTTGGGGTACATCCCGGGATCGTGTGTAAGAACGCCAGCTACAAAAGCTGCTGGGTGATGCGCCTTAAGCCAAGCAGATTGATAAGTAGGTAGTGCAAAAGCTGCAGCGTGTGCTTTACAAAATCCAAAGGATGCAAAAGCCCGTAAAACATCCCAAATCTGACTGACTACAGCTTGGTCATAACCACGAGCTAGAGCAGATGGATAAAACCAATCACAAATCTCTTGCTGGTTTTCAGGGTCGCCTAGCGCTCGACGTTTTTCATCAGCTTCCGCCAAAGAAACACCCGTCATGATGGAAATAATTTTCATCACCTGCTCATGAAAAACAACAACACCTTGAGTTTCGTGCAAAGTTTCGTAGAGATCTGGATGAATGATTTGAGCGCTACTCCATCCATGTCTGGCAGAAAGAAAAGGGCTAATCATGTCGGACTTAACTGGACCTGGACGAAAGAGTGAAATGTCGACGATGAGATCTGCGAATGTCTGCGGAGCTAACTTTCCAACGAGCTCACGTTGTCCGGGACTTTCTACTTGAAAGATTCCTAGAGTGCGCGTTGATTTAATGAGGTCAAAAGTTGCTCCATCATCTAGCGCAACCGCATCGATATCGATGACTTTGTTTTCAGTACGCTCTATTTCAGAAACTGCATAAGCAATAGTGGATTGCATGCGAACACCCAAAATATCGAGCTTAAGTAAACCAACAGCTTCTACATCATCTTTATCAAATTCAACCATTGGGTAACCGCTGGCGTTCACTTGAAGTGGTACTCGGTCGAGGAATCCTGCATCTGATAAAACAATGGCGCAAGGATGCATCGCAAGATGCCGAGGTAGTCCATCTAAACGTTCTGCCATAGCCAGAGTCATGGCGGTAAGGGGTGATGAAAGGTTAAGGCCTTGTAATTCAGGAAGGTTAGCTAGCGCTTTCGAAATATGGCGTGCGCGAACATGGGGCAATGATTTTGCAATCAAATCAATTTCCATTCCAGACATACCCAACGCTGCCCCTGTATCGCGAATAGCATGACGTGCACGGTATGTATCAACCATTGCAACTGTGGCACATCGTGAAAGATTGCCAGGAGTGCTCCACTTGGAATCCCCATAACGTTTAAAAACTAAGTCATATATTTCAAGCCGTCTGGCAGATTCGACATCAATATCAATATCGGGAAGAGCTCTTCGCAAAGGCGAACAGAAACGCTCCATCAATAAGCCATGACGCAACGGATCCACACCAGAAATTCCTAGAAGATGGCAAATGAGCGACCCTGCGCCACTTCCCCTCGCTGCAACTCTGATACCTGCACCACGAGCCATGTCGGAAATATCTGCAACTGTGAGAAAATATGATTCGTATCCCAGCGTTGCAACAGTTGCTAACTCTTCATCTAAACGCTTATGTGCTTTTGTAATAGTTGCGCCATCGTTATAGCGCCAATTCATACCTGCTTCAGAGCGCTGTCGTAGCAAAGACTGCATATGCTTTTGTGAACTTGCTCCAACTACCGATGGCTCAGGTAAATGGATTCCTCCTAGCCCGATGTCACGGGTGGGAGAAAGAACTGCCCGCTCAGCCCACTCGCGAGTTGTCCTAAGAAGGTGTTGCGCATTGCGCTCCCCTGCAGCTCGTGCGATCTCTTGGGCTACTGCAAACATCTCATGACTTGATTTCAGGAAAGCTTCTGCATTCTTGCGTTCAATATGGCGCACATGTAGCGGAGTAAGTTGGCGTGCAGAATCTAATATGTCAGCAATAGGTCCATCTTCTCGATCAAGCATTCGGACAGCATTTGTAATAACTGCATCAATGCCATTGTCTCGAGCAAAAACCAGTGAACGCCCTGCATGAGTAGTAGAACGCGGGCCATCTCCTGCGATTAAGTGTGAAACGCATTCAATTGCGTTGGATGAAAAATATTCTCGAATCTGCGCAAAAGATGCTCGAGCTATATCTGGGCGTTGTCTGGCAAGTGCAATGCCTACTGGTGATTCAGGGCCATGTAGCGCTAAAAGATTTGTGCTGTACTGACTAAATCGATTGAGAAAATCTAGAGTAAGAATCGGTGTCGTACTTCTTTGCAACACCCCATTACCGTGATATGAACTTTGCCCAAATATCTGATGTGAAGGCTGATACGTATGTAACGAACTTACTAAGCGACAGAGTGAACTCCAGCCCCCATCCCCATGTGCTAACAAAGTAATGCGCGGTAAGTTTTTTGCCTCTTTCGTAGATGACTTACTTTCTACATCGATAGCAAGGTTGATCCCAATAATCGGTGCAACACCGTAATCAACACAACTTTGAGCAAAACGTATTGCGCCAGCTAGACCATCGCGATCAGTAAGAGCGAGCGCTGGCATATGGTCTTGGGTTGCGCGAGCAACAAGATCACGCGGTTGTGTGGTTCCATATTTAAATGAATACGCACTATGGGTACGCAAATGAATAAAAGTTTCCACAAAAGTTGAGGCCATTAGATAGAGGTGATGCGCCAATTACCCGTAACTTCATCACGTTCGAGTTCGAAAGTTGTGAGCGCGCCAATTGGCGCAGCTTCTACTCGCCAGAGTGCGCGAGCGCGATCGTCGGGTCTGTACATGCCATCGCTAATGCGGTTCCACCAACCCCCGGCTTCGCACCATCTAGATAAAACGCTATGGATGCGAAAGCGCTTGCCCGCGAAGGTGAACTCCACCGGGGTCGCGCCATCTGCCAAGACCTCTGGCTCCGGGGCTTTGTTTTCGAACATATGTTCGAAAAATAGCGCCTACCTCCGACAAGGGCAAGTGGGCTTATCTGACCCTTCGTTAAGCGTGTCGGGAGGGCAATATAGTTGAACTTTCAACTATATGCGCTAGCCTGCTCTCGTCAGTACCCACCACTTAAGGAGCTCCATGGACGCAGTATTAGCAATCGGGCGAATTCTCTTCGCACTCATTTTTATCTCATCTGGAATTAACCACTTCACAAAGCTTGAAGCAATGACTGGTTATGCCAAATACAAGAAAGTCCCTGCAGCAAAGTTGGCGGTACTGGTTAGCGGAGTCATGCTCCTTCTCGGTGGCGTATATGTAGCACTTGGAATTTATGCAGACTTAGGCGCTCTCATATTGGCAATCTTCCTTATTCCTACAGCTCTTATGATGCATACATTCTGGAAAGAAACTGATCCAACAGCGAAAATGAACGAAAGTATCGCCTTCTTTAAAGACTTAGCACTTGCAGGCGCAGCGCTCATTCTCTTTGCAATGATCGGAAGCGGCGCAAACTTTGGTTGGCATATCACCTCTGCATTCTTTAGCTTCTAGACACTTACACGAAGTTAAGAAGCCCGTAGCGCGAAAGCGTTGCGGGCTTCTGTCATGATCGGGCAATGGAAATCTTGTGGGCTCTCCTAGCCGGTGCTTTTATTGGCTCCGTTTTAGGGTTTGTTGGTGCAGGCGGGGCAATGCTCTCGGTGCCGATTCTCATTTACTTCTTTGACTTCACGCCGCACCATGCATCGACGGCTGCGCTGGCAATTGTTTTTGCATCTGCCACTTCTGGAGTTATACCGAAATTTAGAAAGCGAGAAGTACTTCTTCGCGAAGGCTTAACAATTTGGCTGCTCGGCATGGTTGCAAACATTGGTGGTTCATGGATCTCTCGCTTCATCAGCGACAGCGCCCTCTTGTTTGGATTTTCTCTCGTCTTGATCGGCGCCGCAACATCTATGTGGCTCAGGCCTCCACAGCAAGAAGAGGAAAAGAAAGTCCCGCTCCTTCTACTGATTTTGTTCTCTCTCGCCATCGGTCTTATGACGGGACTATTCGGTGTCGGAGGTGGGTTCTTAGCTATTCCGATTCTGGTTAAATTCTTTAAAACACCTCTCGCTAAAGCCACTGGCACATCACTTCTGATCATCTCTCTTAATTGCTTAACGGCTTTCCTAGCCCATGCCAGTTCCTGGAGTGGTATTTCATGGCATGTACCAATTTTCATAGCACTTGCAGCAGTAACCATTTCTGCGCTGGCATCCCACTTCAGCGCAAAAATTGCACCTTTGGTTTTGCGGCGCTCGTTTTCCATCGTGCTCTTTTCGATTGCCGCATTTACACTTATTCATACATTTCTTTTGAATAATTCGTAGTTCAAAGGCAGGATTAGTACATGCCATCTGATCACCCAGCCGTAGAAAGAGTTCGGCAGCAACTTTTACTTCAAGGTGGCTCAGATGAAATAAGAACTCTTTCAGATAGCGCACGTTCGGCGCTAGAGGCAGCAGAAGCACTCAATATTGAAGTTGGGCAAGTTGCTTCATCAATTGTTTTCAAATTACCCAATGGGCAGGCGCTACTAGTCATCACAAGTGGCAGGCATCGAGTCGATACATCACTCGTTGCAACAAAATTAGAGGTAGAAAAGTTACATAGAGCGGATGCAGATTTTGTCCGTGAAAGTTCTGGCTTTGCAATTGGTGGCGTGAGTCCACTGGGGTGGATTTCTCCAGCTGGAATAATTTTGATTGATGAAGCACTCAATGACTACGAGGTTGTGTGGGCAGCCGCAGGCCATCCTCATGCAGTATTTCCTACCACTTTTAATGAGCTCATTAAATTTACCGGTGCTACACCTATGGTTGTAGGCGACTAATCATGAATACCCTTGGGATGATCGCGATCGTAGTCGATGAATATGATCTGGCAATTTCACATTACGTGAATGATTTGGGCTTTACATTGATAGAGGATAAAGAATTAGCGCCAGAGAAAAGATGGGTTGTTGTTTCTCCCAGCAAGGATGGGGCGAAAATACTTTTAGCTAAAGCTACTAATGAGAAACAAACAGCTGCTATTGGAAACTCTACGGGAGGCCGTGTCGGATTTTTCTTGTACACGACAAACTTTTCAGAAACCTTCCAGGCCTACAGTTCACGAGGGATTGAATTTATTGAATCTCCTCGCCTCGAGGCATATGGCCACGTTGTTGTATTCAAGGATGCGTACGGAAATAAGTGGGATTTAATTGAAAAGAAATACGATGCGCAATAGCTCCCTCTTTTTGGCTTCAGAAACCATTGGCTCTAAACCTATGATCGTTGGTGATTAACGTGGAGCTCGTATCAAAAATTTACTCACAGAGTTCTACGAAAGAAACAGTTTTACTCATTCATGGAATGGGTTCTGCTTCAACTGCATGGAAACTGATTATCGAACCGCTCGCTCGACACTTCACCGTAGTGACCATTGACTTACCTGGTCATGGGCAAACTCCTATGGATAAAACTCAACCGATGGATCCGCAATCTCTGGCTCAAAGTGTCTTTGACGCAATGAAAGACCAAGGATTTGAGAAATTTCATGTTGTAGGAAATTCCCTTGGTGGCTGGATTGCTCTTGAAATGGCAAGCATGCGGCCTCAACAAATCTTGTCAGTCATTGGCTTAGCACCTGCTGGACTTTGGCTTGCTCCATTCAATGCACGCTATCCAGGAACTGCCGTCGCTCGGATGCTTTCAGCAAGTGTCTGGATAGTTTCACCGATGTTGCTCCATTTCGAATGGGCACGCAAAGCGGGTTTTGCGAATGTAAGTCCACGTTGGAAAGAGTTCTCTTATGAAACATGCCTTGATGCAACAAATGCGATGGCAACTGCTGCTGGTTACTACCCAGCTTGGGATGCGCTTTTGAAAAAGAGGTTTGAGAGCCATATTTCCCCAACAATTCCCGTGACTATTATTTTTGGAGACTCTGACAAAACTCTGCCCGCATCAACGAGCCAAGAGCGATCGCTGGTGTCGTCACACGCAAGATGGCTAACATTTGCACAGTGTGGCCATGCACCAATGTGGGATCACCCGCAGTTAGTTGTCAGTGAAATCTTGGCAACTGCAGGCATTGCGCAATGATTACTCTTATTTATTTATGGGAAATTCCTACACGATTAATCCCTCGGGCTTTTTACTTTATGGCAACACAGAAAATTACATTGCGGCGATTCAGTGGTGTAAGTTTTGTGAAAGTTCTAGGCACAGGCAAAGGCGAAACTTTCACTCCATCGGATGCCGATTTACATAGATGGGGATTTCTTCTCACGATCGATGAAAAGTTTTTATCTGAATTTGACCATTCTAAAAATCTTGGCAAATGGCGTAAAGGTTCTGTCAGTGAATTTAGAGCAATTCTGGATCCCATTTCATCCCATGGAAAATGGTCGAAACAAGAACCATTTACGCCAACGAATGTCCAAAAACGTGACGGACAAGTGGCCGCAATTACTCGTGCCCGCATCAAATGGAGCCAAAACTTTCGTTTTTGGAAAGCAGTACCACCCGTGACGTTAAGTCTTTCAGGTGCACAAGGACTTATCGGTGCCATTGGTATTGGAGAAGCTCCAATTGGATTGCAGGGAACATTTTCCATCTGGGAGTCTGCTGGTGCAATCAAGGAGTTTGCATACAAAGGCGATGCTCACCAGAGCGCCATTCAAGCAACGGCTCACTACAACTGGTACTCGGAAGAGTTATTTGCGCGCTTTTCAGTACGTGAGGTTCGAGGCTTACTCTGAAATAGGGCAGACTTACCCCATGTCGATACGTCATTACAACTCCCGCCGTAACCGCAGATCGGGAATTTCGCATCGGGCACAAGTTTTTTTGCAGACAATTTTGGGAATTACTATCCTTCTGCAAATAAGTTATCCCCTCATTAATGGTGAAACTCTCCGAGTTGTCACTATCGCTACGGTGTATTTCAGTGCTCTAACAATGGTGCTCCATGCCTTTTACTCATTTGGGCCACAATACGTTTCTATTTATTTGCCAGTTACTTTTCTTTTTGGATTCGCCATCGAGCAAGTAGGTATGAGAACTACCTGGCCATTTGGCAGTTATACATACGACTCGAGTCTTGGCTTTCAAATTTTTGGACTCCCGCTTGTAGTCCCATTCGCTTGGGTAATGATGAGTCACCCAGTTCTTGTGGTAGCTCGACGGATAAGTAAAAACTGGGTTTTCTTGTTTGGCGGGATTGCAATGATGGGATGGGATTTATTTTTAGATCCACAAATGGTTGCAGACCATCGTTGGGTCTGGAGTTTTACGGGGGCACATGTTCCTTTTGCAAAAAACATTCCGTTATCAAATGCATTTGGATGGCTTTTTGCAGGTATAGCCATCACGGCACTTCTACACGTCATACTCCCCCGAGATCGCCGCAAATCAAGTGCAGGTTTTGCAGTAGTAGATATTTTTATGTTGTGGACCTTGTTCGCAGGTGTCATTGGAAATTTGTTCTTCTTTAGCCGCCCAGGTGTTGGATTTCTTGGCGGACTTGTTCTTGGTGCGATCATGGCGCCCTATGCATTTTCTCGCTGGCTGGGCCGGCCTTAAAAGTCCTAACTGTGAATATCGCACTCGTTCTGCTTCCTATGCTTCTTCTGCTCAATACATGTCTCAATGTTTTCTTCCTTAAGCGCCCAGCAAAAGATGTTCCGGTTTCTTTAGTCACAGTTGCAGTATTAGTGCCTATGAGAAATGAAGCTCATAATGTGGCCGATCTCATCGACTCTTTAAAGAAGCAAGTCGGGGTATCACACCTTGAATTCGTTTTAATAGATGACAACTCCACTGATAATACGTTGCAACTGGCCACGACAAAGATCCAAGAGGACAATCGTTTCCGCATTGTCCGCGGAAAAGAATTAGAAGAGGGTTGGCTAGGTAAACCTTTTGCACTTGAGCAGGGTCGCTTGTTATCAGATTCAGATGTCATCGTGACAATCGATGCCGATGTTCGATTAAAGCCTCATGCAATTGCTGCCTCGCTTGCTTTAATGTCCGAAAATAATTTCGATTTTCTCTCACCGTATCCACTTCAAATTGCGAAATCATGGTCAGAGCGACTCATTCAACCTTTACTCCAATGGTCTTGGATGTCTACCGTCCCTCTTGGTGTCGCACAAAGATCATCAAATCCTGCTTTTGCTGTCGCGAATGGTCAATTCTTTTTTGTCACACGAGCTAGCCTCAATGACATCGGAGGATTTGAATCAATTAAAAGCTACGTCCTTGAAGATATCTATCTCGTGAGATCGCTCTTGCGAGGGGGTTTTCATGGAACCGTGGCAAACGGTTCGGCTATCGCACAATGTCAGATGTATTCATCATGGGCACAACTTCGTGATGGATATGGAAAATCTCTTCGTGTTGCATTCGGTGGGATGTTGGGAAATGTTGTTGCGATAACATTCTTAGCGCTCACAGGAATCATTCCCTTCGCACTTGCACTCAATGGTTCAGTAATGGGATTGATTGGCTACTTCTTCGTGGTCTTCTCCCGTTTGATTTCTGCGCTCACTAACAAATCTCGTCTTAGCGATTGCGTCTTCCATCCACTTTCAACTGTTGTGCTGCTTTACCTACTTGCTCGGTCATGGTGGCGCAGGGGCACAATTGAGTGGAAGGGCAGAACGGTATGAGTCGAATTGTTGTGATTGGAGCAGGAATCGGCGGCATGTGCACGGCAGCCAGGCTTGCTAAAGCTGGGCACATCGTTGACGTATACGAAAGCTCTGACCAAGTCGGCGGCAAATGTCGCACTGAATGGATCGGTAAATATGCATTTGATACTGGACCTTCACTCTTAACGTTGCCGGCAGTTTATCGAGATTTCTTTCTAAAAACTGGTGAACCCATTGAGAAAGTTTTAGACCTACAACCAGTTAATCCATCTTTTGATTATCGCTTTGCAGATGGAACTCGGGTTGAGTTTGCCAACCTCTCGCGATATGAAACTTTGGCAACCATCAGTAAGAGTTTTGGTAAAAATGTCAGTGACGAATGGAACTCCCTCATGGAGAGAGCCGAGAAAATTTGGGACGTTTCACGAGAGCCTTTTATCGAATCAGAATTAACGTCGATATTTTCATTCATCAAGCGGCGCACCTTTTTACGGGACCTCTTCACCATTGCGCCATGGAAGTCACTCCGAACTCTTGTAAATAGTTTCACGAATGACCCGCACCTCTCCTTCATCATCGATCGCTACGCAACCTATAGCGGATCAGACCCACGAAGGGCTCCTGCGGCACTGATGTCTATTGCTTTTGTAGAAGAAGCATTTGGTGCTTGGCATATCAAAGGTGGAATCGGTCAGTTATCGCAAGCAGTCGAAGAGAGAGCCAAATCTCTTGGAGTTAAATTTCATCTCAACTCCCCCGTAGTTTCTATTGACCACACGAAGAAGCATGTAACAGGTATTACGTTATCGAGCGGGGAAATAATCAAAGCGGACGTGGTCGTATCAAATGCGGATGCATCGACTGTCTACACGCACTTGATCTCCAAAAATGTGAGAGCTCTGCGTAAAGAAAAGAAATCGCTAGCAAAATCTGAAGCTTCTTTGGGCGGCTTTTCTTTGCTCTTAGGCCTCAAGCCGGATGACCAAGCACCTCACATGAACCATCACACTGTGCTCTTTCCTGAAAATTATGATGCAGAATTTGATTCAATCTTTACGCAACAAAAACCCGTTGAAGATCCAACAATCTATATTTGCGCGCCAAATGATGTATCCATGTCACGCACTCCGGGTTATGAAAGTTGGTTCATTTTGGTAAATGCGCCCCGCCATTCAGCAACTGGCGATGGTTGGAATTGGAACGACGATAACTACTCTCGCGCGTATGCAGCAAAAGTAATTTCTCTCATCGAAGCGAGAGGAATTCCCCTTCGCAATCGAATCGAACTGATGGAAATTAGGACACCAGCAGATCTGGAAAAGAGCGTAGGTGCGCCTGGTGGTTCTATTTATGGTTCCTCGAGTAACGGTGCACGTTCTGCATTTATGAGAGCAAAGAATCGCTCACCGCTTAAAGGGTTGTTTTGCGTTGGGGGTTCTGCTCACCCCGGTGGTGGATTGCCACTTGTGGGAATAAGTGCAGAAATTGTTGCCGATGCAATTGGACGTGCTTAAACTTTTTTCAAGGATGTAAAAGCGAACCGTAAAACAAGGACAAAACTTACAAGTTGCACCACAGTCAATATGATCGCAATGGGTGTTGGCCATTCTTTTGCAAAATTTATTTGGCTTGAAACAATTGCTACCGCTAGGAAACTTGCACGAATTGGCCGCTCCCCCGGAGTGACGATTCCTACTTCAGATACTCCAAGGGATGCTAAGCGAGCTCGTGCATATTCTTGAAATGCAGCTAACGATGCTAAGGCCAGTACCCAACCCAAAGGAACGCCGAGTCGGTAAAAAGCTAGAGCCCACAGAGCTTCAGAAATGCGATCCGCAAGGCCGTCCCACACTGCGCCGCTTGCACTTGTGCGCCCAGAATAAATGGCGACGCTTCCATCTATTCCGTCCGCAATCAGTGAAATAGCGAGAAAAATTAAACACCACCAATTCGGTGAAACCCATGCAGTAACTCCGGCGCTCAGTACACCAATCGTTGTTAAAACATTAGGGGTAATACGTAACGTGACACAAACGCGTGCAAGGCGATAAGAGATCAAGAGCCATGCGCGGACAATTCCTGCTACTGGCGTATCACCGTGGAGTGTGCTCCACTGCTCAGTAAATTGAGAAAAGCTGGGCTTCATCGCTTCAGCGCTAAGTTCTTGTAAATTTGGGAAGTAGCAGTAGATGTATTCATTGTGTAAAAATGCAAACCAGGTGCACCAGCTGCGAGCAACTTTTGACACAGCTCCGTTGCAATTTCAACCCCAAGATCCCTTACGGCATCTGCATCGGATTCGATTGCTTCAAAACGTTTGCGCATTGCATCCGGGATAGGGGTTCCGCTCAGCTCGGACATTCTGACCAATTGTTTTACATTTGTTACAGGCAAAATCCCGGGTATGACCGGAAGAGATGAGCCTCGCTCTTCTAGTCTTGCTACGAGTGAGCTCCATTTTGTGGCATCAAAAAAGAATTGAGTTGTTGCAAAACTTGCGCCTAAATCTTCTTTACGGATTAAGACATCAATATCTTTATCTAAGTTTCCAGCAGAAGCTGGATGTCCATCAGGAAAAGCTGCAACTCCAACGGTGAAATCTCCAAATTCAGAAGCGAGCGCGACAAGTTCATCGGCATGATTGAGTCCACCAGGAATTGAAACCCACGGTGCACGAGGTCCACCTTCTGGATCTCCTCGTAGCGCCAAAATAGATTTAATTCCTACATCTCGATAACGAGTGAGTATGTGAAGAATTTCTTCTTGAGTTGAACCCACACATGTGAGATGAGCAATCGTTGGGATGTGCGTTCGATGAGTGATTTCCGAAGTGATTGCGATGGTGCGATCCCGAGTAGAACCACCAGCACCATAAGTAACCGAGACATAATCAGGTGCGATTGGTCCGAGCGCATCTATAGCGCGCCAAAGCCGCTCTTCCCCTGGGACGTCTTTGGGAGGGAAGAATTCAAAGGAAATCGTTGGGGCAGACACTTCTCTCCTTTCGCCGACTATGGACAGTGAGGGTACCGTTACCACGTGATGATTGAGCCACAGCGCGCTTTAGCCCAGGTACGCACGAGTGTACAAAGTGAGTTGACCGATTTTCTCTCAATGCAAACCCAATTTCTTGGTGAAATTGGAAGCGAGTTAGCTCCTGTAGCGCAAGCAATGAGCGCATATTTACTGGATAGCGGAAAACGCTTACGTCCACTCTTTGCCTACGCAGGTTATTTAGGGGCGGGTGCAACAGAAGACAAGGCGGTCATCAAAGCAGTTGCAAGCCTTGAATTGTTACAGGCATGTGCACTTATTCATGATGACTTAATGGATGGATCCGATACGCGACGTGGCAAACCTGCAATGCATCGACAATTTGAAAATATACATAAGGAAGAAGGGCTCTCGGGTTCTGCATCTGCTTATGGGGCTTCTGCTGCAATTTTATTGGGAGATTTGGCTTTAGTTTGGTCTGATCAAATGTTTCACAGCGCAGGTTTAAAACAAGATGCTCTCGTCCGATCTTTGAGAGTTCACGATGAAATGCGCGTCGAACTTATGGCGGGTCAATTTCTTGATATTCACGAGCAAGCTCTTGCAACATCGAGCGTGGCACGATCATTGAAAATCGCTCGCTACAAATCAGGAAAGTACACAATCGAGCGTCCGCTGCATTTTGGCGCATCACTCGCAATAGAGGATCGAATCACACGTGAAGCACTCACATCTATCTACTCGGAATTTGGGTTACCACTTGGCGAAGCTTTCCAACTTCGCGACGATGTACTCGGTGTTTTCGGAGATCCATCTACCACTGGCAAACCAGCCGGTGATGATTTGCGTGAAGGAAAGCGCACCGTATTGATGGCAATGACACGTGAGCGAGCAAATAGCACGCAAGAGAAAATTATTGCCCAATATTTTGGAGCACAGAATTTAGATTCCGATGGCATAGAAGCGCTTCAAGCAATCATCACTGAAACTGGCGCTCGCCAACATGTTGAAGACCTCATTGAGAAATTAACACTCACCGCGCAGGATGCACTTAATCGTGATGGAATTGACCCCTCAGCGCATGCTCTTCTCGATGAGCTTGCATCGATTGCAGTACGCAGGAGCGCATAAATGCCAGCACGTGTAAAGGGTCCAACAGATCATGTTGTTATTGTCGGAGCAGGCCTTGCCGGCTTGAGTGCTGGACTGCGACTTGCAGGTGCTGGTCGAAAAGTGACCATCGTTGAACGTGAAAGTGTTCCTGGTGGACGCAACGGTCTTTTGAAAAAAGATGGGTACGCATTTGATACCGGTCCATCAGTATTAACGATGCCTTCGCTGATTAACGATGCCTTCAATAGCGTGGGAGAAGAACTTTCAGATTGGCTAGAGCTCACTCCTGTTTCACCGCTTTATCGCGCTTTCTACGCAGATGGTTCGCAACTAGATATTCATGCAGACACTGATCAAATGGAAGCAGAAATAGCGAAGAACGTCAGCGCCTCAGATGCGATGGGCTACAGGCGATATGTTGATTTCGTAACCAAGTTATACAAATATGAAATGAATGACTTCATCGATCGTAATATTGATTCGCCGTTAAATTTGTTAACTCCAAATCTTGCGCGTTTGATTGCACTCGGTGGTTTTCGCCGATTGGCCCCAAAAGTTAATCAATACCTCAAGGATCCACGCTTGCAAAAGGTGTATTCCTTCCAAGCGATGTATGCCGGTGTTAGCCCCCAACAGGCTTTAGCAATTTATGCAGTAATTGCATATATGGATTCCGTGAACGGCGTATTTTTCCCTAAAGGTGGAATGCATGCCCTTCCAAGAGCGCTAGCAAGTGCGGGCGAAAAACATGGCATCACTTTTAAATATAACTCCGAAGTCACAAAAGTAGATTTCAAAAATGGACGCGCTCAGGCAGTCATCACATCATCAGGAGAGCGAATTCCTTGTGATGTGCTCGTCCTCAACCCTGACCTTCCGGTGGCATGGCGTGATTTACTTGGCCGAACACCTGCCTCAATCAAGAGATTAAAATATTCCCCTTCCTGTGTAACGATGCTCGTTGGCTCTAAAAAGGAATATTCGCATCTCGCCCATCACAATATTCACTTCGGAGAATCGTGGGATGGCGTATTTGATGAATTGATTAATAAAAAAGTTCTGATGACCGACCCAAGTGTTCTTGTCACAATTCCAAGTAAGGATGATCCATCTTTAGCGCCTCCCGGAAAACATTCCTACTACGTTCTATTTCCAACTCCTAACCTTGACGCTGATATCAACTGGGAAAAGATGCGTGGCCCGTATCGCGACCAAATGATTAAAACGTTGGAGGCTCGCGGTTATACGGACTTTGGTGACTCGATTGAAGTTGAATCACTCACCACTCCTCTCGATTGGGAAAAACAAGGAATGGAACGTGGCGCACCTTTCGCCAGCGCACATACATTTTTTCAAACGGGTCCATTTAGACCTCGCAATATGGCAAAGGGATTCGAAAACGTTGTATTTGCAGGGTCTGGTACTCAGCCTGGTGTGGGTGTTCCGATGGTATTAATTTCGGGAAGGTTAGCTGCAGAGCGAATAGTCGGTACAGTGAAATAGATGGACGAACTCACCAGCGCTGGGATTTTAGATCCACAACTCCGCGCATCGTATGCAGAATGCAAAAGACTCAATGCCTTGCACGGAAAAACGTATTACCTCGCAACTTTGCTACTTCCCAAAGCCAAGCGACCATTTGTACATGCCCTGTATGGCTTTGCTCGTTATGCCGATGAAATCGTCGACGATTTAGCATCCCATCTCACTCCTGCACAAAAAGAGAGTGAGCTGCGACGATGGTCTGATTCAATCCTCAATAGTTTAGAAACGGGAAAGAGCGATGACCATATAGGTAAAGCGCTCATTGACACCGTTGCTCGATTTAAAATACCTCACGAACATTTCACAGCATTTCTTCATTCCATGGCAATGGATCTCACGGTCACTGAATATGAGAGCTATGAAAATCTTATGGAGTACGTCTACGGTTCAGCATGCGTCATTGGACTTGAAATGGTTCCCGTTCTTGGTGCCCTTTCGGATAAGGCTTACGAGCCCGCCGAAAAGTTGGGAACTGCATTTCAGCTTGCTAATTTTATCCGCGATGTTGGAGAAGATTTAGATCGCGGCCGCGTGTACTTGCCCCTTAATGAATTAAGGACGCACGGAGTCGATAGAGCAATGCTTGAACGCCGAATACTTACCCCAGAAATAGTTTCAGCACTCAAAGAGCAAATAGCTCGGGTGCGTACCTTGCAAGCCGAATCTGACGCAGGAATTCAATTTCTAGACCCAACGAGCAGACCTTGTATTCAAGCGGCTAGCAATCTTTATTGTGGAATTGTTGATGAGGTTGAGAAAAAGGGATATGACATTTTTAATCATCGTGCCAAAACTTCCATGGGAAAACGATTGAAAGTTGCAGGCGGTGCATATCTCCGAGCAGTTCTTGCGCGTGCACTGTAACCGCAGAATTCTTTGCTAGAGTAATCGCACGGGAGCCATTGCGCTGAGAGGATCTGAAATTCAGATCGACCGTTAAACCAGTCCGGTAATGCGGATATGGAAGGAAAACATGCGCACACTCATCAATATTTGGGGCTACGACTTATCAATCTTGGAGTTCTTTGCGGCAGTCACCTCATTTATTGGGGTCGGAATTGCAATCACAGGAAAGCGTTCTACGTGGCCATGGTGGATTATTAGTAGCTTCCTTTACGGAATCTTTTTTTACAAAGTAGATCTCATTGCAAGTTCTGCACTTCAACTAGTCTTTATTGCCGCAGGAATTTGGGGTTGGTTTGGATGGGCACCCACTGGTGCTGTACCCGGAAAACTTTCGCGACGAGCCAAAATCATCTGGCTAATAGCGTTACTGATTTCTTGGGTTGCACTGGCCCCATTTCTGCACAGCATCGGTGCTGCAGCAACGTGGTCTGACTCTTTTCTTTTCCTTGGAAGCTTTATTGCTCAGATTCTTATGGTCTATGAAAAGTACGAGAACTGGCCACTGTGGTTTATTGTCGATGCAGTTGGAACGATTGAATATTTCGTATTGGGTTATAAATTCACTGGGCTTCTCTATTTAGCTTTCACTGTGATGGCAGTCCTGGGTTGGCGTGGCTGGCTCCGGAAAACTTTACAAAAATGAATCTCATCCCCGAAATTGAAATTACTTTAACCTCTCCCCCTCGGTGTGGAACAACGCATGTAATAGCTGTGGATGGCAGAGCGGGTGCAGGAAAAACAACTTTGGCGCACGAACTTTTCCTAGGTTTTAGCGGGCCACGGGAAGTAACTGTTCTTGCATTAGACGATGTATACGCAGGATGGCAATCAGCTCTTGGACCCTCGTTAACGCAAACTCTGACGCAATTGCTTGAATCGCTTGCAGAAAATAAGCCTTTCCATATGCCTTTATACAATTGGCAAAATTCTGCATTTGATTCATTTAGCGTAATTTCTCCCTGCGATCTACTCGTCATTGAAGGAGTTGGAAGTTCCCAGAAAATTGTCAGAGAGTACAGTTCGGCAACTATCTGGTTAGACATCGAGCCCGCTATCGGATTGCAAAGAGTTTTAGAAAGAGATGGCCAGGAAATAAGCGATGAGATGGTGCTGTGGCAGATAGAAGAAGAGAAACTTTTTGCGAAAGACGAAACCCGAAAAAATGCTGATTTCGTGCTCTCTACGATTGGCTAAACAGCGCGCCATCCCGCAGTAATTCTCGCCTCTTAACTAGGATTTCTACGTGTCAGACTTATCAGGTGAGCTCATTGACGGCCGATATGAGCTCATTCGCCAAATCGCTAACGGCGGAATGGCCACGATTTACGAAGCGTTAGATACACGTTTAGATCGAAAAGTCGCAGTAAAGATTATGCACGAGCACTTGGCAAATGATGAAGAGTTCGTGGGTAGATTTATTCGGGAAGCAAAAGCTGCTGCTGCGCTTTCTCATCCGAATATTGTTGCGGTTCAAGATCAAGGGTGGAATCAAAGTGGAGTACCTGCTGTTTTTTTGGTTATGGAATTAGTTGAGGGAAGCACGCTTCGAGATTATTTCTTTGAAAAGGGCAAACTTACAACGCAAGAGCTCCTGCATTTCATGTCTCCAGTTTTAAGCGCACTCGCTGCTGCACATAAAATTGGAATAATTCATCGTGATATCAAACCTGAAAATATTCTCATCTCCCAGGCAGGCAGAGTTAAATTGGCAGATTTTGGTTTGGCGCGAGGAGACCTCATAGGAAACACGATGACTGCCGAATCGAGTGTTATTTTAGGAAGCGTTTCTTACCTCTCTCCCGAACAAGTCCAACGAGGAGTAGCTGATTCTCGCAGCGATGTATATTCCTTGGGAATTGTTGCATTTGAAGCTCTCACCGGCAGAAAACCATTCGAAGGTGAATCACCTATACATATTGCATATCAACATGTCAACGAGACAGTTCCGGCCCCATCGACTCTGAACCCCGATGTGCCACCTGTGCTCGATGACCTCATCGTCAGAGCAACCAGTACTAATCCCGACAACCGTCCCAAAGATGGAGAAGAATTTCTTGAGGAATTGAGACAAGTAGAAGCGCTTCTCGATCCCAAACGGAGGCAACTCAGCTTTGAATTAGATCTTGGTGTTACGCCTATTCGTGATAAATCAAGGACTCCCACCAGAGTTTCACAAGAGCATAAAGTTCAAACTTCTGAAAGAGTAGAACCTATGGTTGCTAAAAAGAGTCCTCGCGAGAGCACTGCTGAAACTGCCCGCGAACGCAAGCGTCGCACGAGCGCACGTATTCGCCGTAATCGTTGGATTGCCCTTTTTGTAACTTTGGCAGTTGCTGTAGCGGGTTGGTATGTAATTGTTGGCCCCGGCAACCGTGTTGTAGTTCCATCCGTTGCTGGAATGAGCGTGAAAGAAGCCAAAGCAACACTGTCTCCACTTGGGTTAACTTACAAAATAGCTGATGAAGTTTTTAGCGAAGATATTCCTAAAGGTAAAATTATTTCATCTCGCCCTGGTGGAGGTGGCCGAATAAGTGAGGCCGGAACTGTTTTACTTTTCCTTTCTAAAGGCGCAGAGAGATATACGATTCCGAATTTACAAGGGCTCACCGTTGAAAGTGCAACAAGTGTGTTGCAATCAGAACCCTTGGTCATTGGAACAACAACGGAATCCTTCGATCCGAAAATTCCAGAGGGTTCAATCATCTCGACTTCACCGGTTGCTGGTACAAAAGCAACTCGAGGTAGCTCAATAAATATCGTCATCAGCAAGGGAATTCAACAACTCGCATTAACGTCATATGTTGGAAAAACAGGAGATCAAGCCCTGAATGAATTGGAGGGCGAAGGGTTCGTCGTCACAGTGTCATACGAATTTAGTGACACAACGGTGCTTGGTGCTGTGATCTCACAAGTGCCTAATGGTGATTCCCCTGCACCAAAAGGTTCTGAAATTCAGATAGTTGTATCTAAGGGTTCAGAATCTGTATTCGTCCCTTCCGGAATTCGAGGGCTGGAAAAATCTGCTGCAATTGCAATGTTGGAGAATTCCGGCTTAGTCGTCAAAACCATCCTTACTGGTAATAATAAGAAGAAATTTGTCACCCATATTTCGCCAGCCGAGAAAACAAAAGTTAAACGTGGCAGTCAGGTCACCATCACAGTAGGGTAGGCAAATGTCTACACACCGCCCGCGTATCGGAGCTCACGTACCAACAACGGGCGGAATGGCTAAACGTTCTATCGAATATGCCAAAACGATTTCAGCAGAAGCAATTCAGGTCTTTGCATCTAATCCGCGCGGATGGGCAATGCCCGAAGCAAATGTAGAAGCGGATGAGGCTTTCAAAATTAAGGCTCATGAATTAGATATAGCAACGTACGTTCACGCTCCATTTCTCATCAATCTTGGATCTCCCACTGTTGGAACGTACGAGAACTCCCTAGCTTCCACTGCTTACTCGCTCAAGCGAGGTAGAGAGATTGGTTCACTGGGAGTTGTTATTCATACGGGTTCAGCTGTTGATGTAAATCATGTAAAGCAAGCGTGGAAACAAATTCATGAGGGAATGATGCCGATTCTTCATGCACTCCCTGATGACTCTCCCACTTTGTTACTTGAACCCACTGCGGGCCAAGGACAATCTCTCGTTAAGAAATTAGACGACTTGGTGCACTATCTCGAAGCACTTGAATACCATCCTAAAGTTGGCATTTGTTTAGATACCTGCCATGTCTTTGCAGCTGGTCATGACATTTCGAAGAAAGGCGGCATGACGGAAACTCTTGACCTTCTCGTGTCGATAGCCGGTGCTGAACGAATTCAACTTATTCACGCAAATGACTCAAAGGATGTTTGTGGGGCGCTCAAAGATCGTCATGAAAATTTAGGAAAGGGAGAAATTGGTCTCGATCCCTTTAAAGAACTGATGGCTCATCCCGCAGTTGCAAAAGCTCCCCTTATTTTAGAAACACCGGGAGACGAAAAAGACCACGGTCCAGAGGTTGCGCTACTCAAGAAATTTCGCACATGAGTAAACGTTTACGGCTTGCCCCATTTGCTTTGCTTGCAGTGTCCATGATGTGGGGATCGACATTTGTTTTGATGAAAAGCGCCATCAAACGGCAAGATGTTAATAGTTTTCTTTTTTCACGGTTTGCACTCGCTGTTCTGGCAATGATTCTGTTGAGGCCACGGGTTCTAAAACTACTCACAAAAGATATGTTAAGTAAGGGATTCTTCGCAGGGTGCTTCCTTGCTTCGGGTTATATCTTGCAAACACTCGGGCTATCTCGCACCACCGCAGCAGTG
>Ga0209829_10000982_pt1 | contig 24199 bp, 13 predicted proteins | sample C_140205_EF_Meta_FD_187311 | JGI IMG/M metagenome (GOLD analysis project Ga0209829, IMG submission 187311) | Freshwater microbial communities from Lake Croche, Canada to study carbon cycling - C_140205_EF_MetaG (SPAdes) (version 2) | ecosystem: Environmental > Aquatic > Freshwater > Lake... | reverse complement strand
CTGGCGTTTCCGTTGGTGTCGACATAGACATTGATGGCGAACACCGTGTCCCAGCCACTCCACGACCAGTGCCAGAAACATGACTTGAATGGGTTGCCACAGTCTGGCGAGTAGTACGCCACTTGAATAGAGGCCGAAAGATCAGCACTAAAGAAGAAGGTGCCTGACGATGAGGAGAGGTTGAAGTTAAAGACACCACCAAAACAGGCTTGGAATGCGATGATTGCCAAGTTCAGTTTCCACAGACAACTGTTGATTGACGCATAGAACGTCATTGAGACAATCTGGTAGTTGGCAAAACTAAATCCAATGGTGATTGCCACACTGCTCCCCAAGACCGAGAGCGATCCTGAGGCATTCAGAGCAAATGAGGGTGTGCCAGTGATCGTTCCAGACGTCTGGATGGACAGCGGTCCCATGGAGAACTCTGAACCAAGTCCAGAGAACCCACTCAGTGTTCCTGTCAACGAGAAACTGTCAAGTGTGACTTCGCCCGCGAGCGTTGCGGTCTCTCCTAAAATATCGATGCCACCCGAGAAGCAGAGAATAAACGTACTGCTATTCGCGGGACACGTTGCGTTCGGGTTTAACAATGCATGGTTCATGGCAATCTGGACATTGACCTCTTGCAGGGTCACGATGTCTGCCAAGTTAAAGGTCCCGATCGTCAATGACGCAGCGAAGCCAAGTGTTGGGGTGATCGAAATCGCCGCCTGTACATCAACTTGCACCCCAAAGAGGGCTCCATCAAAGGCAAAGGTGAATCCAGGTGGAAGTGAAAAGGTCCCGATCTGGCAGCCATTCGGCGCGAGGTACATTTCGGCGTACGTCGCCGTCAATGCGCCTCCCGCAATCGAGACCACGTTAGCCCCGGGCGTTGCGTTCGAAATTGAGATCCCCATGCAGGGGTTGGCGTCTGAGATATTGAGCGCGACATTAATAATGTCACCAGAGTTCAATCCCAATTCAGTCCAGAACGATCCTGTCAATGTCGCCTCAGCTTGGAACCCAAGATCAGGAAATGGAATTGGCGGGGTCAAGCTAACCCCAATGGCGATGTTGAACTCTTGAATGTCGAGTCCAGGGATGCCGAAGACATTGCTCCACACTGGATTGCCTTGCCCACTGGCAGAGATAAATCCTGTGATCTGAGGCGGGAGGTCAAGATACTGAAGTCCCATCGTCACGTTGATCGTTGACGACCCTCCACCATTTGCCGCCCCACTGAGGGTCATAGTTCCGCTCACGCTGACGGACTGCAAGAACGAGGTGCCGTTCTCCTCCATGGTGAGTGTGAAATTTGTGAAGGAGAATGTGAAGTCGCTCGTTCCTGTATCAATTGGGATCTGGAGTGGGAAGACCGCACTCACCGAGTAGCTCGTTGCACTCGAATAGGTCACAAAGATGCTCACTGGCGCTAGGTCATTGATGCCAAGGAATGAATTCAGCCAACCAGGAAGCATGACCGACCCACCAAAGACAATCCCTGGTGCATTCAGATATTCATTGATCGGTGTCAGGCCACTTCCACTTGGCGCCTTAAAGGTCAGTTGCTGAGGAATGCTCGAATACGCCAGGGTTGACAGGTTCGCTCCAGTAGATCCGAGCCCGCTTCCGGTGGTAAACGATGCAGAGATGACATAGCCACTGCCTTGATAGGTGAAGGTGACGGGAATTGTGAGAGACCCAATTGAGGGAAGTGAGAGAGAGACATTTCCAGAGACCGAGACGGCATAGCCGCCTTTGTTTCCCGTTCCTTCGCCAGAGCCGAAGGCCACGTTGCCAGTTGAGACCGTGTTACTTCCACCTGACTTGAGATAGGACACGGTGATCTTGGGCGACGTGATCACGAGTACGGAAGGGATAATTGTGATGTTTGACAACGACGCGCTCAACGCGAATGAACCCGTTTGCACGCCATAGGCCGCTGCGAAGGCAATTGAGTAGGGGCTGATGCCTGGAACGCCAAGATTCAGCGTGACTGTTCCCGAAAAACTCAAAATATTGGTATTCCCAGTTCCTGGAGGACAGAGGGTTGTTCCACCAGGAACAGTTGGACATGTCGATGAGAAACTAATTACCGGATTCGCAAGCGCTAACGATGCTCCGCTTCCGGAGCTTCCATAGAGGTAGTAGGTGCCCGAGAGTGCCAGCGTCAACGACCATCCGAATCTCCCATTGACTTCAGAGAGACCACCCGAGAATTGGCTGAGGCTGATCGTGAGGCCTGGGATGACCGTGAAGGTTGTTGGACTTGACGTCGTCGCAGTGAACGTCCAGTTTTGACTATTGGTATAGGTTCCCACCAGATTCAAGGTGCCAAAGGAACTAAAAGTAATTGCGGACGTCACACAGAGTGTGTTCTTTGCCAGTGTGACCCCATTGCAGGTGGACTGACCATCGGTCAACGTCGTGGTGCTCAGCGTGGCTCCGGGAGCAATCTGAAAGACGCCATTAGGTTGATTAGCGGGGCTGACAGTGATCACCCACGTCGTTGCGTTGTTGTAGTTCAAGCTAATCGTGGAAGAGAAGCTATTAAACAGCACGACTGTTCCCGTCACGTTGACTGGGCCTCCGTAGGCGTAGGAACCGGAAACTCCACCAAGAGCAATGACGCCTGGAATCAGATTCATCGTATTCGATGGCCCTGAAATCGTGAAGCTGTAGTTCGTTGACGTTACGTAGGTCGCAGTTGCCGTGACCGTTCCAATTCCAGAGTTGAAGTTGATCGATCCTGTTGCCGTTATCCCATTTTGTGGAGTCCACGTTGCACTCAAGGTGGCCGTCATTCCGCCAGACAACGAAGCCGTCACCGTCATGGTGAAGGTTCCAGTGATCCCGCCTGCTGTCGTCTGCGAGACGGAGCCTGATGCGACGGTCTGGATCCCAAAGAACGAGAATGACCCATTCGCAGTGACCGCCCAGGTGGTGGCGTTCGTATAACTCATTTTCACACTTACCGTGGTTCCACCGATGGCCAAGGTTGCCTGTCCAGCAAATGGACTCCCCGACTGCCAGTTGAGGTTGATGCCGGTCAGCGACACACTTGGACCTGCGAGCTGGAGCGATCCCACGACCGTTACCGAGAAGGTGCCGGCTTTACTTGCTGAACCTTTGAGCTGAAGACAGTTCGCACTGGCAGCCGAACAATTCGCTGGAGCACTGCCCCCTGAGTACAACGTGCTGGTGATCGTGATGCCTGCGGTTTGGCCCAGGTAATCGTTCATGCTCAGTTGCGTGGCCATCTGCCAGCCCGATGGCATGGGAATCCCCAAGAAGTCGGCTGTTGTGCCAAGTGAGAACGTTCCTTCGGCCTGAACCATGGAACTGAGTGATCCGCCGGTGTAGGTGAGTTTGAATCCAGGAATCGAGAGTGTGCTCAACGAGCCTCCGGGCCAGCCAGCTGGGGTTGCGAGCGTGGCACTCGTAAAGGTGAATCCCGTCGGTGTGACCGTTCCCGAACCAACCGTAATGGTGTACATCCCGAAGAGATTGAGTGAGCCTCCATTGAACGACATTGAAGATGCACAACTTGATCCACACCGGAAACCCGTGAGGGAGATCGTGATTCCCCCACCAAGATTGATGAACGATGGAGTTGATGACGTGCTCACCTGCTGTGCCAACGTGGTGTAGCTCTCACCGGTCTGTGGTGGTGCCAAGACAGAAATGCCCTGAGAAACCGTGAGGGCTGCATACTGTGAGTTCCCAGGACTGGTCGCGCTGACCGTGCAAATACCAGCAGTGAGGAAGGTCAGCGTTGCCCCAGACACACTGCAGCCCGCTGTTCCAACTGAGGTCACTACAAATTTGATAGCGCCAGTATTTGACCCACCTGACGCTGTCAGCGTCAATGTATTGAGTGGACTCGGGGCAAATGCGGGAGTTGATGAAGAAGTAAACGAGAGTGGGGACTGGCTCGCCAAGTTAATAGTGATCGTTGTTGCCGACGAGGTCTGCGTCCCTTTTGTTGCGGTCACCACGCATATCCCGGCATTGGCAAAGCTCAGAACACTTTGGCCCTGGAGCGCACAACCAGCTGTGTTGCCTACTCCTGAGATGGAATAGACAACTGGAGACGAACCTTGGCCGCCAGTTGTGGTCAAGGTGAGTGTTGGATTCGCGGGGTTAAAGGTCGTCGAGGTCACGGCAATGGCAAATGAAGAGCCATTCACCGTGATCTGGACTGAACCCGACGTTGCGGCGAGATAGTTTTGCGAGGTCGCCTTCGTCGCTGAAATTGTGCAGGTCCCAGCCCCTGTGTAGTTCAGCGTTGAACCAGTCAGCGAACATCCTGCGGAACCCGCAGCTACGAGCGTGTAGCTCACCGCACCGCTTCCCGACCCTCCAGACGATGAGAGTTGCAACGTTTTTGGAGAACCCACGGTGGTTGCGGTGGGGACAATTGAGAGTGGGGACTGGGTTGCTTTCCCGACGGTGATGACTTGCGTTGAAGAAGCAACATTCCAGTTCGAGTTCCCTGGACTCGTTGCTTGAATCGTGCAGGAGCCGACTGAGAGATAGGTCAACGTAGATCCAGCAACCGAGCATCCAGCGGTATTGGTCTGCGAGGTCACCAGCGAAAACGTGACGGTTCCTGTCGATGCTCCACCACCGGAGACCAATGCGACCGTGTTGCTGGGGCTCGGTGCGTACGTTGGGTTCGTCGTTGTGGTTGAGAAGGTGACTGTGGGTTGGGTTCCCTTTGTGATGGTGATGGTTGTAATGGGCGACGTGACCTGCTGGTAGTTCCCATTGCCCATGTTGGTTGCTTGAACTGTGCACGTCCCCACGCTCGAGTACATCAATGCCGAATCAACAATTGAGCAGCCCGCAGTCCCAGCACTGACAATTGAAAAGAGCACTGATGTCTCGGGTAGTGGGGCCGATGGGTTGGTCGTGAATGATGCACTTCGGGCCTGCGTGAAGGGAATCGAGGTTGAGGTGATCGTGAGAGGACTTTGGACGCCTTGAAGAACGGTAAACGTCGTGGCAAGAGACGTCTGGGCTTGGTAGTTCGCACTTGCCGCCTGTGTCGCGGTGATCACACACGTTCCCACCCCTTGGTAGGTGAGCGTGCTTCCTGAAATGGAGCATCCTGCCGTCCCGTTCGACGTCACCGTATAACTCACCGCACCAGGGCCTGACCCCCCAGAAATTGACAACGTCACGGTGGTGCTTGTGCCACCTGGCGTCCCGCCGTAGTTGACACTCGTGACGCCGAGCGAAATACCACTCTGCGCAGACGGAGCAATGGTGATCGTTGTGTTCGCCGATGTCTGCGCTTGTGTACTTCCATTTTGAAGTGTGGTCGCACTCACCACGCAGGTTCCGGTCGTTGTGTAGGCCAGAAGCCCGTTGACGATAGAACAGCTGGCGGTCCCTGCATCCACAACTTGAAATGACAACGTCCCGTGTCCGGTCGCCAATCCATCAACCCCAAGTTGAATCGGGGCCGGTGTCGCCGATCCAGGGACGAACGTGACTTGCGTCGTTGTGATCAGAAGCGTGGTGCTTGCAGAAGGATTCACCGTGAAGGTAGCGGTTGCCGAGGTGCCAGCGAGATAGGTTGCATCGCTCGCCTGGGTTGCCGTGAGTGTGCACGTACCGTTCCCGGTATAGGTCAGAACATTTTGTGAAACCGAACATCCAGCCGTTCCACTACTTACCACTTGATAACTAATCTTTCCGGTGGCATTGGGGTTTCCCCCACTTGTGGCAAGAAGGGCGGTCTTGGTCGAGGACGTTCCAGATCCCTGTGCATTTCCAGTTCCAAAGGTTGTCGAAAGTGAACCAGAAGAGATCGACAGAGGCGAACTGGCTGGTGCAACAACGAATGTGACCGATGCACTTTGTCCCGTGGTCGGCGTTGCGGTAAGAGTGCATGTCCCCGGCCCGGTGTAGGTCAACGTACTTCCAGAAATTGAACACCCAGCGGAGACGCTCGAAGGGTTCACCACACTAAACGTGACAGGTCCCACGCCACCAGTGGTCGTCAGCATCACGCTTGGTGTGTTCTGGTTATACGTCGTCAGCGTGGATGTAATAGCAAGTGGCGAGCTTGCTGCTTGCACTGTCACCGTTGCTGTTGCGCTCAGTCCCGCTTGGGTGGCGGTGACCGTACACGTTCCGACAGTGAGATAGCGCAAGGTACTTGAACCAGAAGTAATCGCGCAGCCCGCAGTATTTGGCGTTGCCGAACCCTGAGATACCGAATACGTCACCGCTCCTGAACCAGCTCCACCCGTGACGGAGAGTCCCATGGTTTGAGATCCCGACGTAAAGGTCGTCAGTGTCGACGTGATCGTCAATGGACTCCATTGTGGGATCAATGTGATCGTGGTTGCCACGACCGAGGTGGTCGAGAGTGGCTGATAGTTCACGTCTCCTGATCTCGTCAGTGTCACTGAGCAGGACCCATTACCCACACCAAACGTCAGCGTTTCAATCCCATTCGACGACGTCAACAGGCATGCTGGCGTGGCAGGGATCGGTGTCACTGACGACGCACCAGTGACCAGTGCTGTCCACGAGAACGTTCCGCTCCCCGACCCGCCAAGTGGTGTCAATTTGACCTGCAAACTACTGGCGTTCGAATACACAAGCGTGATCGGTGCTTGCTGGGCTTTTGCAATCGTGACGGTCGCACTCGCTTGTCCGGAATTGCCAACTTTTGTTGCTGTCACTCCACAAGTTCCAGCTGTGGTGTAGGTCAAAATTGAGCCACTGATAGAACACCCAGCGGTTCCCGAATCTGAAAGCTGGAATGTGACCGCGCCTGGTCCTGAGCCACCACTTGACGTCAACTGATAGGTCAAGGTGTTACCAGCGAGATACGTTGTCTGTGTCGACGTAATCGTCAGCGGTGGTGGCGGGTTCACCGTTATCGCATACGTTGCCGAAGTGGTGACGTAATTTTGATCCCCTGTCCATGTGACAACGACCGAGCAGGTCTCTGAACTTGAGGACGGCGTCAGGCGAGGTGTCGGTGAATAGTTCAGGATCGAGCTCCCGATACCAATGGTGCAACCCGCGGTATTCGCTGATGCTTGATCAACACTGTAAAGAACTGGCCCTGTGCTGAGATTCGGTGTCCCTGCACTTGGGGTAAGTGAAAGATAGGGTGCGAGAAAGTTATAAATCACTTGTTGCGACGCCAAGTTGGGCACCTGCGTCGCTTGCCCAATCGTTATCAGTGTTGGCAGTGAACTCCCCGCTAAGTAATTCGTCGTGGCTGCTTGGGTCGCAACTACCGTGCAGACTCCCGCCCCCGTGTAGGTCAACACGCTCCCGCTGATTGAGCAATGGGCGGTGTTTAAGTACTTCTCAGTCACGAGCGACGAGATCGCCAATGCGCTTGATGACGCAGCAATTGTGATCGTTGCCGTCGCTGTTTGTCCAGACTGCGATGCCGTGACCGAGCATGTTCCGATCGTGGTGTACGAAAGCAGATTTGACCCTGTCGCTATCGAACAGCCAGCAGAATTATCGCTGTTCGACACGGTGTACGAGACTGGCGCCCCGGTATCTGCACCACCCACAATTGAGAGAGCGAGCTGCTGAACTTTCGTGTTGAAGGCCGTCAGCGTTGTTGAAATCGTGAGTGGCGACCCAAGGGGCAACACGGTGATCGTGGCCGTCGCTGTTTGTCCTGACTGCGATGCCGTGACCGAGCACGTTCCCGCAAAGGAATACGACAGCGTCGAACCCTTAATCGTGCACTGTGCGGTACCCGCACTTGCGACGGTGTAGTTAATCGCGCCCGATCCGGCCCCACCGGTAATAGTGAGAGGAAGGCCGCTATAGATGGCGTAGGACAACGGCGTCGAACACGGACCGCTACTTGATGAGAGACAGATTGTTGGATTTGATGGTGTGTAGGTTCCACCCGTATTTCCCACCGTTGGGAGTGGGATAACAGGCGCCGGATTCACCGTAATCGTGGTGGGAGCCGAATACGCAGGGAAGGACGTTGAGCCAGATGGAGGAGTTTGGGTAGCGACCACCGTGCAGACGCCTGTTGACGAGTACGTCAACACATTTCCCCCATTGCTTGTGGAGCAACCTGCTGTGTTGCTTGATGTTGAGATGACAACATAGGAAATTGTCCAGCCCGAGGTTTCACCGGTTGTGGCAAGTGTCATCGTCGGGTTGCTGGCTGAGTAGACCGTTGACACTGTTGCAACAGCGAAGGACGCGCTGGGTGCCTGAACAATGAGGGTGAATTCCACTGATGATCCACCAGATTGTGTGGCTCGAATTCTGCAAGAAAACTGCTGATTGGGAGCAACATTTGTCGGTAACGTCGCCATGTAGTCAACGAGCTGGGGATTCTGGCCATCCATCACACAACTAGCCGAGCCAGGATCAGTAACTGAGTAGGTAATTGCCCCACTTCCTGTCCCACCAAATGCCGCAAGAATGACGGATGGTGTGATCGGGTTAAACGCCGTTGTATAACTTTGTCCCGACGAACCACCAAGGTTCGACGTCACAATGTCCAAGGTGTCACTCTGTGAACTCACCGTGCAGTTCGCGTTCGGACACGGTGTCGTCGCCGTGTAGGCCGCTACGGTTGCTGTCACGGAACAGACGCCAGCTTGACTGAACGAAAGTGTGGCGCCCGCCAAGGAGCAGCCGGTTCCACTTACTGTGAACGTTGGCGCAGGCGCGCTCGGGGGGCGATACCCATTTTGGACACTCAGGGTCGCCGTATTGTCGGCAGACGTGGCACCACTTGACGTTTCAGCACTTGCCACCACGGTCAGTGCTGGCGCTGGGTTGATGGTGATCGTCGTGGGGGCCGAAGCGGTGGCCAAATACGACTGTGACTCTCCTTGCAGAGCTCGAACCACGCAACTTCCTGGCCCTACGTAACTCAGCAAGGAGCCCGATATCGAACATCCCGCTGAGTTATTTGATGCCACCTGGGTCGTCGCAATGGCCAGCGGTGAACCCGACGCCTGGATAGTAATCAGGGTCGATTGTGATGTATCACCCTCTGAATCAGTAGCGGTGACGTAGCACGTCCCAGACGAAGTAAGCGTCAAGACGTTAGACCCTGCAGCAATGGAGCAACCAGCAGAATTGGTCGTCGACCCTGTCAGGGCATAGGTCACCCCTGCCCCAGAACCACCAGTCGTCGTGAGCACTAACGACGGAGAACTCGATAGGTAGGTCGTCAATACCGACGTCACCGTGAGTGCTTGCGTTGCAGGAAGCAACGTAATCGTGGCAGTTACCTCAGAGGGAGAGGATCCTCCTTGATGCGCAGTCACCGAACAACTGACTGGAGTGGTGCTGTTTGTTTTTCTGAAAACCAAATTTGAACTGCCAACAGCAATAGAACAGTCGGCAGTGTTATTGGAATCCGCGACCGTGTACACCACCGAGCCTGAGCCGCTGCCGCCAGTCACGCCGAGCACCATTGATTGATACAGCGAGTAGACCAGAGACCCGTTATCTACCTCGCCGGGAGCCTCAACAACGTAAAGCTGTGCCGTCGAGGGGTTCGACGAATAGTTCGTCGACGTTACCGGCGATCCGGTTGATGAAAGAGTGACGCCAACGGTACCCGTCACTTTTGAAATCGCTACAAGTGCTGGCGCACTTACAGAGGCAAGGTAATTACTGTTTCCCGCCATGGTTGCAATGACGCTGCAGGTTCCTGCCCCGGTGTAGTGCAGAATATTGCCAATCACGGTGCACCCAGCAGAGTTTGGGGATGTCCCATCTACCGCATAGGTGACTGCACCATTGGTTGAACCGCCAAACGAGGTCAGCGTGAGATTTGTTTTTGAGGGATCTGGATTGAAAAGACCAGATGGCGTCGGGGGCGTTTGGTTCGTTATTGGAGCCGGAAGATTCAACGAAGATACGTACACCTGCTTCTGTGCTGCCTGATTGACGGTAAATGTTTGTGTGGCCGTCTGAACGGTGTAGCTCGCGGTCGCAGCTTTTGTTGCTGTGATCACACATGTTCCCGTCGACGTGAAAGAAAGCTTGTTTGACGCAGTGTTCACCGAACATCCCGCAGACCCACTCGTCGCTGCAAACGTCACAGCCCCTGTTCCATTGCCACCCAAAGAAGCGAGCTGAAGAGGTGGCGACCCAAAATCTTGACTGTTGTTAGACGTGACGTAAAGGTCAGGCTGGCCAGTAGGAAGAATCGTGATGAGTTGCGTCGCAGTATTCGTCAAGTAGTTACTTGTTTGAGACTCACTCACCTGAACATTGCACTGACCACCACTGGCATAGGTCAGCGTTGCGCCCGAAATACTGCAGGCTGGTGTAGAGGTGACGTTTGCATTCGTGACGCTATAGGTCACGACCGCCCCAGGCGACGCATTGGTAAGGCTGAGTGCCATTGTTGGATTCGTGGGGTTGTACGTCGTTGAGGTCGAGGTAAAAAGTGGTGTTGGTGCCGTTGCCTTGTAAATGGTGATTTGTGTCGGTTGTGACGTGCCAGCCAAATAGTTTGTGCTCGCTGGCATATTCGCGGTCACGGTGCAGGCGCCAACTGCAATCGGAGTTCCTGCTGACGTGTAGGTGAGTGTCGAACTATTCAATGCAACCGCACAGCCGGCATTGTTAGTTGCCGTTTGCGAGACCGTAAAGGTTGCTCCCCCGCCTCCGCCACTCGTAACGAGTTGCATTGTCTGAGACACCGGATCATAGGTGGTCGCCGTTGAAGTAATTGTGACGACGGGAGTGGCTTTATTGATGGAGATCAACGTCGTACTCGACGTCAGAGAACCTTGCGTTGCGGTCACATTGCACGTGCCCGCATTTTGATACGTGAGTGTTGCGGTTCCTGGAGTGACTGCGCAGCCTGAACTATTCGATGATGAGCTAACGGTGTAGGTGATTGGAGTCCCAGCTGTTGCTCCGGTCACCTTCAACTGCAGGGAGTTTGCTGGATTAGGAGCCGCACCTGCGCCATACGTTGTGGAGGTCGATGTAATCACAAGACCTGGTGTTGACGCTGAGGTAACGACCTGAGGCGTCGTGGTTTGTGAAGGCGCAAGATTCCCAGCCAAGTTTCCAAAGGAAAGAACAAAGAACGGCAACGACGCCGTGCCAGATCGTGATCCATCAATAGTTGACGATTCAAGAGAGAGTGTTTTGACTCCGTTACTGATCGATGTAGATGATTTCAAAAGTATGGGGAACGATCCAAGTGGTTGGTTCGCAGTCGGCACGGCGTTGTGCAGACACGTCACGGAGCCTTGACCCCCTGGGCAGGTCCATCCATTGAATGAAACCGGGTCCATTGTCATGTCGCTCGGTAACGTCAAGACGTCTCGAATACCACTTGTCAGATTCGACGTCGTGAGGTGTTTCACCTCTGCAGTTATCGATCCGCCTGCCATCACGAGATTGGAACTCGTTGCTTGCAGTGCCACGCTCAGACTGTTTGGCAGGCTCGAAACCACATCGAGCAGTTGATCGATCGATCCATGGACTTGCTTCTTCGTTGCCAGGCTGGCCGCGAGCGCAATCTTCCATGCATAGGGCGTGTCTACTTGGCGCGTCGTAGAAGCTGATGGAGCATTTGGAGCGACTTGATACGAGATCACCAAGGGGGTGGAGCGTTGTGAGATGGCTACCGAATCAGAAAGCGAACACGTGGGGCCCGCACCATTCACTGCGGTGCACTTCCAGCCTGGTGAGTTTGACGTCCAACTTGTATAGGAACCAATAGGCAGCAGATTCGCAAGGATGACCGATGGCTGACCGGTACTCGCCGGCGTCAGATCACTTGCGCCACCGTTGTCAACTTCATAGGCGATGGTTGACTGTGAACCTGCCAAGACCACTGAGTTGCCAGAAACAAGAAGGTGGATGCCAGACACACTGTTCTCGCTGTTTACAGTATTCAAGGTGTCAGTTGCGCTCGCAGAACCCAGTCCACTGAAAGAGGCTGACGCCGTGATAACCGCACTCTCCTGGGCCGAGGAAACACCCTTCGTATCGATAACGACGTCGACGACGATTGATTCAGAACCAGCAAGTGAAAAAGGTTTCCCAGAAATAGTTCTTAAGGAACACGTCGCTGTGGTTGTTCCTGAACAGGACCACGTTCCAGGTGAACTTTCTTGAGTTTGGCGAACACTTTGAATAACCACGCCTTGCGTTGCTGCAAGTGACAGTGTCGGCGTGTTGGACTCACCAGAAGGAGACGTTGTGTTATTTGAAATCTTGACTTGGACTAACTGCGAAGACGCTCGCTGAAGCGTTCCCGTGGACGTTGTTGACCCGGTTGGACCAAGGAACGAGATCCCGAGTTTGCTTGGCGTCGCTGCCTTGGCCGGAAGAGCAATTCCCACAAACGCTGCGCTCACAATCAGCGCGAGCGCAACCGTAAGTGACGAGAACCACCAAGAATGCCGCCCCGTTCGAGATTCAGACCGACCTTGCTCTCCAAACGACGGATGCCCCAGGGCTGCCGAATTCATCATGTCTTCGGCACCCCCTTTTTTTAGTCCGATTCTCGGAAAACTTAGGGAAAAACTGGCCTGGATACAAGTCGGAGGGGGCCAGAAAATAAACCCCCAATTTTACCCTTTTGTGCCCTATTATTTGGGTGGGCGGGTTATCCAAAGGAATCGATGAAACCTAGGAAATGGTTTTCTGTTGCCACTGCATTGCTTCTCGTCCTGCTCTTCTCTCCCCTTGAAGCCACTGCCGCCACGTCTGCTCCAACGGCCGTGGCCTCCCCATGGGGACCAACGTCGGTCTCAAGTGGTGCGAGGAGCTTTTGTGTCGACAGTTCTGGAAACGCGTTTGTTGTGCAACAGGACGCTGGGGCGACAGGAACCGTATTCAAAGCCACTTCCTCTGGCGTCCTCACCACCCTCGACGATCAAGATGCAGCGCTTAACAATGCAACGGCCATCGGTTGTTCTGGCTCCACGCTCTATCTTGGCGTGGCGTCAGGTGACATCTATTCACTCCCAATGGGAGGGGGAACGACGACCAGTATTTCGACTGGAAATACCTTCACCCCTGGCGGCATTATCGTCGCCTCGGGCACGATCTATATCTCGGCAAGCGATGCTGCCGCAATCTTCACGCTTCCCCTCACCGGTGGAGGGTCTGCGACAAACTCGGGCATCACGGGACTTGCATCGAACGGGATGTCCTATATGGCACTCAGTGGATCAACCCTTTTTGTTGTTGGATCAACAACCAATGAACTCTTTCAAGCGCCGCTTGGTGGAGGCGCTGCCCACCTTGTTCCGAGTGCTGAACTCAACGAACCCGCCGGCGTGGCCCTCGATCCAGGGGGAAATATCTGGATTGCAAACCTCAATGCCAACAATTTTGTCTTCGTGAACTCATCGCAAACTGAATCAGTCGTCGTTGCACCGTCCGGGGATTTGGCGCAAGGACCCGGTGGCCTCTTCTGGAGTGATGGACACTTGCTCACACAAAACATCAATCAAGCCGACCAGCCTTTTTTGAGCGCAGCAGTGACCGCACCGCCATCAGCACCCTTAAACGTTGCGTTGTCAGTCTCGTCGTCCACCGTCACCATCAGTTGGTCGACGCCTTCCTGGGATGGGAACCTCCCCATCACGGGCTATAGCGTGACCGCAGATCCCGGTGGTGCGACGTGCACGACCACACAACTCTCCTGTCAGATTTCTGGTCTCACTCCGGGCGCTATTTATAGCTTTACGGTCACCGCGAGCAACGCCGACGGGGTCGGCCCTCCCTCCTCGCCTCCGGTGAGCATTAAAGTTCCCGTGGCAATTGCGTCGACGGGAAGCCCACTTGGCTCAGAACTCCAGTGGGGGTTCGTGCTTGTTCTCCTCGGATCGGCCGTGATCCTTGGTCGCAGATACGCTCAGCGATAAGGATCGACTCCTTCTTCTCTTGCTCAACCCAAAGATGAAGAGGGGAAACACCCTGGGTGTGGGAGGCCTCATCGCCCGCTCCTGATTGATTGGCATTGACTACCATGGCCTCGGACGCAACTGTGTTGCGTCTTCGACCAAGGAGAACACCATGGATGTCTTTGAAGCGCTCTATACGACTCGAGCCATGCGGCGGGTCAAGCCCGATCCAGTTCCCATGGACGTCCAAGCTCAGATCCTTGATGCAGCCGTTCGAGCACCCTCGGGCGGGAACTCCCAGGGGTGGCGCTTTCTCCTCGTCGATGATCGAGCAATCATCGAGAAGATCGCGCCCCTCTACAAAGACTCTGTTGAAAAACTTTGGTCAACGGTCTATGTCGATCGCTATCAAGCCGCACTCGCCGATCCGTCAGCCGCCTCAAGCATCACCATGCAGCGCATGGTGAGCTCGGTGCAGTGGGTGGCGGACAACTTTGCCGAGATTCCTCTCCTTCTCTTTGGCATGACGCAGGGTGATACCTCGGGAGGCTCGATCTGGCCCGCTCTTTGGAATGCCCAGCTGGCAGCCCGAGCCCACGGCGTTGGCAGTGCGCCAACATCCATTCTTGGTTTCTTTCACCCCGACGAGGTCTACGACATCTTGGGAATCCCGAAAGACGAGCAGTGGATTATGGCCGCCATGATCACCATGGGCTATCCCAAAGGCAAGTGGGGCATCGCCGATCGTCGCCCTGCTCACGAGGTGTCGTATCGAAACCAGTGGGGCAACGACATCGGTTTCGAACAGAGCGAACCAATGTGGCGAGGAACAAACGCCAAGAAGAATGCAGACGATCCGGGCGATCCCCCGTCAAGTGATTCAGTGATCCAAGGTTGACACTTTGTCCCCCGAGACCAGACCAGCCACAACCGCAGCTCAATTCCTGGGTCCGCCAGTCATCCCACAATCCAAATCGATCAAGCATTCGCCCCCTCCTTCGTGCTCAGCAACATAGGCCGAGGGTGGAACGAAAAGATCGAGTGACGCTCGAAGAGCGTATCTTCAAACACCCCCCTGGTATTCTTTGCACTGTCACATCAAGAGGAGTTGAGGGACCTGGCCCGACGACGCTCCGCCAACCGACCGAGAGGCACGGTGGCACGGCCGGGAACGATGAGGAGGAACAATGAAAGCAGGAACCACCGCCGTTTTCACGGCATCTCAACGACGTACCAAGGAGCGATTCGCCCAACCGGGCGAGTTCTCGCTTCGGAACGCTTTGGCGCCAAGGACTCTTTGGCAGAACTCGCCAGTGGGGGGTTAAGGCAATGTTTACGTGCAACGTCTGTAAGGAAGAATTCACGGAAGAAGGCCGCTCCCCTTGGAGGGGAGTTGATCGATGTATGGCCTGCATGATGCGACGATTCGGGATCCAAAAATCATTAGAAGCTGACGGCTTTTGGGATCAACCCACGGAGTGATGGGTCCGAATTGTTAGCAGCTACGACTTCTTCTCCATTGAGTGAAGAACGGCTGTTCAGATCAAAGTCGCGCTTGACGGTGATTGAAATACCAAGGGCGTGGTTCCTCGACCTTTCGACGCCTTCGCTGCGCTTCAAGAACTCCCACTCCCCCGAGCCCACGGAACGCCGTGGCGAGGCCGAGTGGAAGAGTGAGCGTGGTGCCGGTGAGACGGCCAAGGGGTAGCACTGAGGCCGTTGTGGCCGCGGGCGTTGTGGCTGGAGCTGTGACAGCCTGGTGGAGATCCGTCACCCGAAGAACGCCTCAAAGACCGCGCGCTCCCCTTTGCCTCGAAGGGAAGCACGGGCTAACTTGAGGAGGGTCAACGAGGGAGGAACCGCATGGCACGTCATCAACTGTCGACTTGGTCTCGGTGCCCCACCACCGTGAACGGTCGAACCCGTAGCGCGAGCGTGCTCCTCGTGACCGCGATGCTTGTGTCGGGTTTTCTGATCAGTACCGTTGGATCGATGCCGGCTGGCGCAGATACCAGCATCCCTGTCTTCCAACCTTCAACCCAACTTCCCTCCATCGGTGGCTCGACCTACACCTCTCCCAATGACATGAGTTGCCCGAGTGTGAACAACTGCGTGATTGTTGGTTCGTTTGACGATGGGTCTGAGCACGGCTTTATCATGAGTGAATCCAACGGGACTTGGGGTAGCCCTGCCGTGGTTGACTACGGCCCATCAGGAACACCAGTCCGCCTCACACAGGTGAGCTGCCCCTCGGTTGGGAACTGCACGGCGGTAGGAAGCTTCCAAGACGTCTCGTACAACACCTTCACGTTCGCCCTCTCGGAACAAAACGGACGCTGGGGAACAGGTGAACAACTCGCGTCTGGAGATTCTGGCGGCCCTTCAGGATTGAGTTGTTGGGCGCCTGGATACTGCACGCTGATTGTTGAGGACGTCACGCAGGGGAGCATTCCAGCCGTCATGAATCAGACGAACTACTTGTGGGATGCCTCCCCAGCCCCATTGTCATTCCCAACATACCCATCGAACAACTACCTGCAGTCGATTAGCTGTTCAAGTGCTGGAAACTGCACCGCTATTGGGTCGAACAATGCGAACTTCGGCATTGCGATAGAAGAACGCAATGGCAGTTGGCAGGAAGGAACGAACCTGGCGAATCCTCCCGGCTACGCCAGTGCCCGACTCACGAGCGTGAGTTGTTCGAGTCCAGGGAACTGCACTGCCGTGGGAAATGTCTCAGATCATGCTCCCGATGGCGCGCCTGTTCACGGTTTGTCGATCCTCTCGTTACAGGGAGCGGGAATCACCGAATCGAATGGTCTCTGGGGACCGTACTCCGTCATCTCGAACCTCACCGGCGAAACAGTTTCAGTACTGAATGGCGTGAGTTGTACGAGCCCAGGAAATTGCACCGCTGTTGGCTTTTCAGGCGCTCAGCCGCCTAGTGCCCCCACGTTGAATAGCGCACCGCGTTATGGTGGAGTCCAATCGAGTACCGGCATCTCACTCACCGAGTCATCTGGCACATGGGGCGGTCTCTCAGCACAACTGCCAAGCGGTTTGATTCTTGATGGCGTCGTGTGCATCACGTCGGCATTGTGCGTCACCTACGGGGCCATCGGATCATCTTCAGTCTGGGTGTCAGCGTCAGTCCCGCAACTCACGCTCTCGGCTACGTCGCCAGCCAACCCAACCCTCGGACTGGCCTACTCGGCGCAATTCTCCGCTTCAGGGGGTGTTGCACCGTATTCGTTTTCTCTTTCGCAAGGCTCGCTTCCTCCGGGCCTCTCAATCGATCCAGCAACTGGGACGGTCTCGGGAATTCCGACAGGCGTTGGAACCTATCGTTTTACGGTGACCTTGACCGACAACAGCAACCCCTCTCAATCGGTGAGTGCTCCGGTGACCATGGTCGTTGGAGCGGACTTGGCAGCAACAGGAGTTGACCTTCGCTCTTTGGTCGTGGAAGGTTCGGGACTTCTTATTCTTGGATTGGGCCTCGTCGAGATAACGCGACGACGTGTACTCCAGATTCACTGACAGCCACTCCCAAGGAACATCACGACGCACTCTTGGTGGCGGTGAGCGTCTTCGGTGAGGACATCAGGGGGAATCCGAATTGGAATCGATCGTGTGACCTTTAACCACTGGGCGACGAGCGGGTTTGTAGGGGGAAATTGTGATTGACGGGGATTGATCCCACGCCATCACCATTGCTCTCATCCCTTATGGCCAAGGATCGCTCGGGCCTGCAACACTTCCCCCGGTCTTCTCGCTCAGCACCGCAAAGAGGGCTTGAAGGTAAACCTTTTCCTCCGGCTCTTGGTAGGGATCTCCGTCGAAGTGTCGCCATCGTCTCTGCTCAAAGAATAAACATGTTCGAATCTCATCAATGTCTTCGGGAAGGATTCCCTTTTCGTCAAACTTCTTCCGAGCTCTCTTTCCAATCTTCGCTACGTGATCAAAGTCCCCTACCCGGTCGTAGGCATTGAACGTTAAAGCGAATACTTCTCCAACTTGCCACCAGGGATCCTCAGGGCCTGGCACGGGAATTCGTTCTTCAACCATCTCCATCCAATATCCTTCCTTCTCGTCGAGACTGTGGGAGTACTCCAGGAATTGGATCACAGAGTTTCTGCACGGTTCAACCTCCGCTCGCCCGGGCCATCCTCTACTGAACCGCCACTGAGGCGATTGATTCCTTCGAGTACTGCGTAGATATAGCCACCCTCTTGGAGCTCGCCATGAGAAAATCCATATCCTCCCCCGCCGTAATCGTTGCGACAGATGATGAAAAGAATGAATCTCAAAAGATCGAGGTCTTCTGGAAGTTCTCCGTGTTCATCGAACGCACGGCGATACTCCGCCTCAATTTGGAACGGATCAGGTCCATCATGAACGCCGGCATAGTCATAGCCTCCGAAGGTCAAAGCAAAGTTGATGAGTTCCTCATCCCAGTCAGACCCTGGTGCTGGCACGGTGTACTTCATGAAGAGCTCCTTTCTCGTTCACTCCGTTGGAGCTCATAGAGCACGCTCCATACTTCTCCGTAGGCCTGTGCATGCTCCATGTCGATTTTTTTGACAGCATGTTTGAAGTTGTCGTAATCAATACCTAAAGCTTCCTCCGCCAAGAGATCCGCCCACTGTTGTTTCGTGACACTGATCCGATATCGGTAGTCGGCCTGGTCATTCACCGTGATCTCAGGGTCGATCTCGAGGTGGCCCACAAGATTCAAGAGATCTTGGCGCTGGCGAGCCCGCACGCAGAGAGCATGCTTATCGTCCCTGTTCTCTACCGCACTAAAAAATCCGTATGTTGTCATGATCCACATAAAGTTCTCCTTTTTTCCTCTGTCTATTTTCGCAGAGGGCTGTATCAGAATTCCCTGCGGTCACTAAGTTTCGCTCGCGGCATCGCTCGACGTTCCGTTACAACCATTTGGAATAATTGACCCATGAAGACCACGAACCATACTGACAACGGAACTCAAAGCAGCAGTCCTTCACGGACAGCGCTTCCCTACCTCTTCTTGGACGTCGATGGCGTCTTGAACGCTTACGACTGCGACGAAGATCTCGTTTCCTTTGATGACTTTGTCGTCCACGAAGTCTCAAATGATGACGGCAATGGATTTTCTCTGACCTTTGATCTCTGGCTTTCGAAAACAATGGGAGAAAAACTCTCAGGCTTACCGGTCGAAATCGTCTGGTTGACGACCTGGGGACACAATGCCAATAAGAAGATCAGTCCTCTTGTCGGCTTAAGCGAGAATCTTGAGACCTTGCCCCCTCCAAGTGCTGGGATCACCAGCCATGGGGTCTGGAAACTCGACAATTTAGTTCGCCGCGTGAAGAATGACCCTCGACCATTTATTTGGATTGACGACGAATTGGGTTGGATACAACGCAAGGCCCCTGACGGGGAAGCAAGCTCTCGCAGATTGCACGAACGTCATCTCTTTATTCAGCCAGACCCAAGAACGGGAATCTCAATCGCAGATTTTGATCGTATTGCCGAATTTCTCGACGACCACTGATTCAAAAAATCAGTGGTCGCTCGAGACGAACATAGAAGAAGGGAGCTCATGATGAGCAGTGGATGGACAGATCTCGCAATCAAATTTGCCGATATCGGCATGCCCGTGCCGCCGATCCCAGAAGGGAAGCGACGTGCACTCAAAAAAATTGGTCAGCCAGACGCATGGTGCTGGTCAACTCGGCCGGACATAAGTTCTGACGAGATGTATGACTTTGACAGTTATGTGACGGAAATATTTCAAGGAGAGACCAAGGACTATGCGGCGTTTTGTCATTCAGGGCATGGAATAGGTTCATGGGGATTGACCTTTCAGCTTGTTCACGGCCCGATTGCGTTTGCTCTCCAGAATCTCTGGGGCGCTCCCTACAACCCTCGAACGAACGACAGAAACGTCTTCGAGACTTACGCCATGGCTCGAGGCATCCTGACGAGTCGGCCGGAAGGTATGAAAGGGAGGACACTGAAATACTTCATCGCCGGAAGTGACTTCCATTACTTACGCCACTGGGAATCAGAAGAACGCCACTGGGAATCAGAAGAACGCCACTGGGAATCAGAAGAACGCCACTGGCTCCGTCTCTATCAACCCCTCACCAAACGTGAGGTATTGGAGATGGAAGACTCGACCGACTCTCTTGCCGATCCACAAAAGTTGTGGACCTATACGTCCTTTGCGACTCCGCTTGATCTCCTTGAATATTGGGAAAAGGAAGTGTGAGCGAGTCGCATTCTTCCTATGACTCTTCAATCAGGTTCCCGCCGAATGCTTCCCACCAGCCTTGAATCAAGTACGTGGGAAGTCGGCGTTCTGACTTGTGACTCGCTGAGCTCTTCCACGCCTCGAAGAACTCTTCGTACCGGAGATCAAAGGTGGCGAAATCTCGTTCTCGCAGAATCGGTGGGATCAATTGGTACCAAAGAAGTACGTGACCGATTCGCCAGACAAAGTGTTGGACGCGACCATAGTGGGCTTCACACGCGAACGGGCCGGGACAAGGACTATCAGGCGGGGCCACAAGCCACCACGGCTCTAAGTGATTGAGAACAAAGTCAAGCCGAGTCTCACTCCACCAACGGAGGTCCTCATAGATCATCCTCTCTGCAGGACCTATGGGTGGAAAATTCCCAAAATAACGCTCACTCACTGACTACTCCGGATTCCCAGATGAGGCGCGTTTCCACGCCCCCCACGCACCAAGGATCAACGTAGTTTGTGCAGTGCCGTACATCGAGGTACGGATTCAATTCCCAATTCTTCCACTCGCCCCACTTGTGCTCGTGTGGCTTGCCGTTGTGGTCCAGCGGCACGACACTCAGTGCCTGAATCAGCCGATCAGCAGACTGTCGATCCAGAATGATGCTCCCGACCCCACGAGGAGCACCCTTTAAGGCCTGCCAGGCCCAGTAGAGCCGCCCTCGTTGAACTTGGGATTCGCGTTGCCACATCGAGAGAGTTAACGAACTGTCGTCAATCTCAACTCCGAGGACGTGCTCACAGCATTCACAGCTGATCAACGTCTCGTCGTCCCTCATGAGGCCACCCGGCGCTCACGTGGTTCCCCTGTCAGAGCGTCGACCCAGTAGAAGCCATCGGCCTTGGTGATCAATCCGACGAGGACTTCGCTTCCGACGGTCTGCAACTCGCCGCCAAGATCCAAGGCGAGATTCTCCAACTGGACTAACCGAACTGCCATGGACGCGAGCGTCTTGAGATTTGCTCCAGCGATCGTTCCGCGGACCCGATGCATGTTAGAACCTTCAATCCTTGCGAGGCTCATCTCAATTTCCGCTTGAGCAAGTGATAGACGTTCATCTGCTGAGGGCTCAGTGAGTTGCCGGTCCTCGCTGATCTGTTCGCACTCGGGGTCGACTTGTTCTTCGCTACTCTCAGCAGTCACTGTCGCGTTTTGCAAATCACGAAGAGAGTCACGAATCACGCGTGCAGAGTAGTGTGGAGATAACCCAACTTGGTTCACCAACCTCCAGATCTCATCGCTGTGACCCATAGTTTCCATAAGTGAATATCCTCCGCTTGGACAGTGACGCGTTGCCACCGAAACCATTGGATCGTAAGCAAAAAGGCGGCCCATAGCGAATGCTTCGATGCGAACTTCAACGGTCACTGGCGTCAGTTCTCGAGAACCAAATCCGGTAAACGAAAGAGTTCCACCCCCGTCGGTTGGATGAAATTCCCCCAGGAAGAAGTGAGAAAATTCGACAGCCACTGCTCGGGCTCGATCATCGAACGCGTCACCAAAGACCTGGTCCATAACCCCCTCCACTGAGAGGTGCTCTGGATTAGGACTTCCATTACGTCGAGATTCCTGCTCGAGAATATTCGACACTGAACTTTGCCCAAGTTCCGCGAACACCCGTTTCGCAAAGTGAGGCGGTGTACGATTTCCCTTTTTTCCATGGCGGGCAAGTAGTCCTTCGAAGTGACGGGTAATTCCCTTCGGGTTAAGTGCGTCCTTTCGTTTGAGATTGCGACGAATTGCCCGGCAACGACGATCCCATTCTTCTAAATAGTCACGGTGGAGTTCTTCGGGTGAATAATTGTCGACGATGGATTGCTCGAGATACGCCATAAACGAATCCACATAATCACTCACTTTGTTGAATGTTTGATCGGCTAAGCTTTCTTGCCAGTTAGCAATATGTGAGCTGTAAGGAATCCCATGGACGAAGACAGATCCTGCATGCATGACCGCCAAACTGTGCGGCTTTTTCAAAGGCATAAGTTTGATCGCCCCGTCATTCGTTCGGCGGTGGTGGCCAACCGTGGTCATCGTGTCTGCGGCGCAGGCAACCCCAAAGCCGTTGCCGATTGCTATGGTCGATGTCATTTGATTCTCGCTTCCTAGTGGTTTCGCTATGTGTTCTGTAGGACAAGACACTAACACAGATCTCGATGTGTAAATCGTTATTTTGGCTAAATCTTGTTCCGGTGGACAAGATGGCTAACCAAGTACTAGGATGGCAAAATGAGCAGATCGACAGACCCAAAAGGAAATCACGACTCTGAAATTGGCAGCCACAAATCGTCCACCAGAACGCAGATCCAGTTGTTTCTGAGAAAGAAACGTGAACAACAGGGCATGTCCTTACGCGAACTCTCTGAGCGATCAGGGATTCCGACAAGTTCGCTCCACTCCCTCGAGAGAGACAATCGATCTGAACTATCGCTACTGCGAATCGTTCCGTTGGCCCGAGCGCTCAATCTCTCAATCGACGAGCTGGTTGGGTTGAGCCACGATCAACCATCCCGGTCTCTGAGTGACTTCATGGAGTCAGACCAAACTTTAACGAGCCAAGATTTAGCGATCTTGAAATCTATTACTTGGCCTCCCGGTAAAGAGCCACACTCCAAAGAGCGATGGAGATTTATTCTTAACTCACTTCAAACATCCGCAGCTCTAGATGTAGGTAAAGATCCCATTCATCTTGATCTCTCACTTCGCCCCAGGAAAATGATCCTTGTCGAAGACTCGTGGATTCGAATTAATGGATTGTCCAGAACGTTTGCAAAACTGAATTTAACGATTGATGAATTGAATCCAGTAGCAACGAAAGATGACCGTATTGCTGTCAATAGACAACAGATGTTCAACGTTTCCAATGAGTTAACTGACCGAAAGAATGGGCAATTGGCTCTCTTGCTACTAAGCCTCCTTTGGAGTATCGGACCATCCCGGAACACAGAAGGTCGAATGACCTCAGGGCGTAACCCTTTTCTCGATCCAAAAGGACTGGCATCGGGACTAAATAAAGCGTTCGAAGTATTTGAAGACCAAGGTCCAGTTAACGCACTAGCTGAACTTCTCAAAATAGATGGGGTTGGAGTTCTGCGCGCCTGTCCACTTCTATACATTTGGAGCAATGGAGTTGCAGTCCATGGCGAAACAGCAGTTCCTTTTCGACCTCCATCTGAACGGCTGTTGGTGAAGTCCAATCTGATCCCCGGAAAGTCCTCTACTCGTGTGAGCAAAATAGCTCGATATGACAACTACTTAAAAGCTATCCAGAAACTAGCGGAGGAACATAAAACTGTGCCTGACGTGATTGAGGATGCTCTTTTCCGGTTTGAAAAGAATGACTCTTAGCTACGGTACAAATTCAAAATTCGGGATAATTGAAGCTTAGGGAGTCGAAGGCTTCATGCCCAAAATGCATAAGGACTTATTAGTGTCTTTACAAGAGAAAACCGTTATGATTGAAAAGATATAAACGATAAATGAATTCGGGGGTTTGAGATGACGGTTTACTTTAACCCAGATGAGGTTCGTGCTGACTTTCAAAGTAGGCGTAACAAGATTGCCGAGATAGCAATACGAGTCGATCGCAGTTGGGATTTTCATCTGACTATGCTCTGGAACATCGATAAAGCCTTAGAACAATGCATAACAATACTGGAGACAATTCCCCCTGAACCATTTCCTTCAACACTAAATCTCGACGACGATACAGAGAAATTTCTGCGAGAGACTCGAGATGCGGTTCTACGCACCAATCGAAATGTGGAGGATCTTCTTATTCCTAAGGACTCACCGAGTTACTCCTCTTATGAACAAATTCAGCAGGCTGCATCAATTGCACAAACCCATATAGACCAATTGCTCCTCACGGTTTGGATGGAACTTCCTGACCGTGAAATTCCTTGACTCCAAAGGAACAGCTCGCAGTAGATTGGAATTGTGCGCTACTGGTGGGTCAACCAAAATCGAACTCATAAGTTCGAGGTCAGAGGTGGTTTCTTATGGTCCCCGAAAACCGCAAAGGGTGGTCGCAAGCGCTACTACTACGACACGATGACCCAG
>Ga0209829_10000979_pt1 | contig 24259 bp, 6 predicted proteins | sample C_140205_EF_Meta_FD_187311 | JGI IMG/M metagenome (GOLD analysis project Ga0209829, IMG submission 187311) | Freshwater microbial communities from Lake Croche, Canada to study carbon cycling - C_140205_EF_MetaG (SPAdes) (version 2) | ecosystem: Environmental > Aquatic > Freshwater > Lake... | reverse complement strand
CACGTCGGCACCGCTGCTGATCGTGCCTTCGGCCTTGATGAGCGCCTGTCCATAGGTGCGGTGGGCGATGCGGTCGCTTTCCCAGGCGAAATCGTCGTAGCGTTCAGGCACATGCCGCGCAAAGGTCTTCACAATGGGCTGCGGCACGGCGGGCAGGCTCGACGCGTCCAAAACATAAAACGTCCGCGCCTCGCCCGGCGCCAAATCGACCTGGAAGAGCAGCGTCTGTGGCGCTTCAGACCCCGGTTCTCCATCGTCGTTATACGTTTGAGAATCCAGGATCCGGGAGGAGAAACCATCCATCACGGCCCACCGGCCCCGGGGAAGTCGTGCTTCGACTGTTTCTGTCTCACGCGGGAACTGGGCGGGGTTGCCGACTCTGATTCTCATTCTCAACGCTTGGGGCGTCTGAGCCAAAACACACATCCGGTAAACCTCGCTGCCCGCGAGCAGAAACGCGCCGACCCCGTAGGGTTCGGTGGATTGCGCAGCGAAGTTTTTCGGGTCCGCTCCCACGGGCTGCACATGCGTCAACTTGCCGTCCGGCGCCACACAACCCAGCAGCGCCGTCCAGGCCTTGCGGATCGCCGGCTCGAACTTTGAGCGCTCCAGCAGCCCCTGATTCACGCCCCACGCCAGAGCGTAGGTGTGGAAGCCCGAGCCGCTGGTTTCCGGCAGAGGGTAGCTCGCCGGATCGAGAAGGCTCGCGTGCCAGAGTCCGTCCGGTTGCTGGCACTCCAGGATTTTCCAGGACAGCTCCTTGAAGAGTTGCTCGAATCTGGGGCGATCAGGGTGGTTTGCGGGCAGGTATTGCAGGCTGCGGACCAGGCCGGCGATGACCCACCCGTTGCCGCGGCTCCAGAAGACTTTTTTGCCGTTCGCCTCACGCTTCTTGAAAAAAGTGCTGTCCCGGAAAAACAGGTGTTCTTCCTTGTCGTAGAGAAACTCCGTCGTGCGCCACCAGTTGGTCACCGCAAAGTCCAAATACTTCTCCTCCCCGGTCGCAGCGCAAAGCCTCAGCCAGGTCGGCGGCCCCATGAACAGAGAGTCGCACCAGGACCAGTTCTCCCGTGCGCTGCTTCGCGGATTGGTGTATTCCAAACTCCGCACCCCGGAAGGGCGGGCGAGGATGGCGTCAAAGCGATCCTTCAGCGGGGTGATCATTCTCGGCTCGCGATAAAGAAAATAAAGTCCTACGTAGGTCTGTCCGACGCAGTGGTCGTCCGCGTCATACACATGGGGCCCGGGTTTCCAGCCATTGGCCTCGGCCATTGTCTGCATGGCATCCCGGTATTTGGTGTCGCCCGAGATTCCGGCCAGCGCCATCATCCCCGCCTGACCGGCGGCCTGAATCCAGCCGTCGGTGGGGGGCGTCCCCGGATGTGTCAGCTGCCAGTCCGCCACGCGCTCCAGAGACTTGAGCACTGCTTCCGGAGTGATTGGTAAGGATGGCTGAGCCGTTGTTGAGGCGGAGGGTTGGAGGGCGGAAGGCGTTTGGGCCTTGGCCGACAACCCGGCAAGAACCATAACCAGCGCTGCGGCCAATCCGCCGCGGCAGAGAGCGTCGAGTTTCATTTTGTTGGAGTTTTGTAGCAGGGTGCTGGGAAAGTGCTTTGATGCAAGTGTGAATTCGGCGTTTGTCAATTCCAGGCGATCCTATTCCAACACGGGACCACGGACCATGGGAGCGGGTTTTCGGGAAGCTCCAGAGGAGCGGCACTGTTTGGTAGAAGGAGGTCGCGCCTTCGGTTTTCTCAAGCTCCAGAGGAGCGACCTGTCTATAGCAACCGGTCCAAACTAAATTTCAAGCTCCAGAGGAGGGGCACAAACGGCAGATGCGCAATCCAGATAAATCCAATTTGCTTTGCGCGTGATCCTCACCCTTGCCGTTTTGCTGCTTTGCCTCACAGTGCCACCCCTGCGGGGTTGGGGAAGATTTTTGGATGGACGCGGATCTATAGACAGGTCGCGCCCTCGGCGCGTGAAACCCAAGGTGATTTTGGCGAATCTCGCGAATGAGCGCGAATTCCCCGTGAAACCGAGGTGTTTGATGAATACGGGTCCGCTCTCCGGTCTTCGACCTCTGATCTGCCTTCAAGCTCCAGAGGAGCGACCTGGCTGGAGGAACCGGTCCAAACTAAATTTCAAGCTCCGTAGGAGCGGCACAAACGGCAGACGCGCAATTTGCGCGTATTCTTCGGCCTTGCCGCCCCGTGTCGCTCCTGCGGGGTTGGGGAAGATTTTTGGATGGACGCGGATCCATAGACAGGTCGCGCCTTCGGCGCGTGAAACCAAGGCAAGGGGCAAGGAGTAACGAACCACGGACCGTGTTCTTGGAAAGTCCGAGCCAATCGCGCAAGAATGGGGTTTTGAGGTGTAATTAAACCGTCATGCCCTCCCAATCCCGGATAAACAAGAGCCGACAGCGCTGGCAGCCAAATTTGCGGTGCATGCGCTGCCGCAAAGTCACATCCGGACAAAGTCGGATTAATCTGCCGGTGGCTCGCTAATGATTTTGGGTTAAAAACATGGATTCAACTCTGCGCTTGCGCGGGTTGAAGGCTTTCTGATAATTTCAAATTCCGTGTTTGCGGGCACGCAATTCTGTTTGTAGTTTGGTGGCGATTCGGCTCTGTGTTTTGTGGCCATTCACGTCAAACATCCGTCGGTGTGTAAACGGTTTGCCGCCTGTTTTAATTAATTAGGAATCAACGGTTGCCAGAGTAGCTCAGGGGTAGAGCAGAGGACTCATAAGCCTTTGGTCGGCGGTTCAATTCCGCCCTCTGGCACCACCCTAAACAGGGATATCCAAGTGGAGTAAAGGATTTGCCGCAAATATTTGCAGAGTCTTCGAAATCTTTTTCCATGGCTTTTCCTCTTTAATCACCTTTTCCGGAATCAGAGGCCGGAAGGCCTGAAACCGGATCGCTCAAACCAATCCTGCTGGGGGGAATCCCTCTTTTTACGGTTTATTTCGCCGCAGGGTTATGCCGCCACAGGATTGCGTGAAAAGAGGGCCAAAAAAGACGTTGTGTTGGACGAACAGTCAAACCAAAATTTATTGTGCAGGAAGGCAGCTTTCATTACGTTGGAAATTGTTATTTTATATTCGTTCGTGCAAGTGTTCCTGCAAAATCTTTTTTATGCGTAAGGCGCTGATTCTATCCCTCGTTTTGGCCTTGATGCGGTTTTCCTCCTCCCCTTTAGCTGCCGCCACACTCGCGCAGTCCATCGGCCTCAAAGTCGGGTGGAACGCCGTCTGGCTTGAGGTTACGCCTACCAACCCCGACGGGTCGCTGTGCAACGCCAATCAGGTTTTCACCTCCCCAGATTTTTTGATCGATAAGGTCGCCACTCCGCTGCTTAAGGCGGGGTATTCCCAGTTTTCCACCACCAACTCGGGATCGTCCCAATCGGGATGGGCCGTCTGGTCCACAAACGCATCCTCCAGCCAGAACTCCAGCCTTCTGGTGGGCGGAAACCAGGCTTATCTGGTCCATGTTCAGGAGACTCTTTACCTGAGCAACGGATGTCCGGCCGGTTCACTGGTTGTCACCGGCAGCGTTGTTTTCCATCGCCCCTCCTGGGTCAGAGGCGAATATAACCTGATCGGATTTGGCGTCAGCGGCGGGCCCACTTTCAAGTCCCTGCTCGCGGCAGGGCAGTTGCAGGGATCGGATCCAAGCAAGATCATCTCCAATCTCAACCTGCAGCGTTTAGATCCAACCAACGGGGAGTGGACTGCGGTGACACTGAATGAGCCTGTGGAATCGGGGCACGCTTATTGGATCAAACTCCCCTTTGAATTGAAGACGACGACCTACGCCGGCCCCGTGGCGGTGAACTTTTCCGGTGCCGCTCTGGGCTCTCTCGCCTTTGGGGACGGACCGGGTTCCGTGGTCATTCCCGATCCGTCGGGGACCAGTAACCAAATTCGGGTGAGCAGCGCGGAGTTAACATTCTCGAGTCTCGAATCACCCGGAAGTTCCGCCCATCGGGTCACCTTGACCAAGCTGGCCCCCTTGGATCCCGATCCTGCGGCCAAGGACCTGCAGCTTTATCCCCTGAGCCGGATTCTAAATCAGCTGGCTTGGCAATCCACGGAAAGCAGTCCGCTGGTCGCTTGGACGGTGACGAATCTGCTTGCTGCAGACACCCGGACGGTGACGCTCGGGCTGAACCGGAATTGGACCAGCAACGGAAACTTCCGCGAACAGCTCTATCGCATCGACGTCGCCCTTTCGGCCAGCTCGTTCTGTTATTTTTACCTGCCGGTCAATGCGATCAACTCCGACGTTCCGCCCATCGGCCAGGTCGTGGCATCCGACAGCAATTATGCCGGCCTCTGGGTTGGGAGCGTCTCAGTGGATTCCGTCACAAGCTTGGCGGACCCCCTTCATCCTCTGACCAAGGCCGCTTCCCCGGCGCCGCTCAAGTTGCTGATTCATGTGGATACCAATGGCAATCCTTCGCTCCTTTCCCATGTGTTGTTGATGCAGACCAAGACGGCCGATCCGAGCGTGACTCCACATCAGGTGCTGGTGGTGGATGAATCAAAGATTCCATACTATGAGGGAATTCAGGAACGGGGTGGAAAGAAAGTCGGGATCCGTTATGAAACAGCGGCGTTCGATTTGCCTCGCGACGGGACAGCGGCCGCACAGCCCACCCTCACCCCCGTCGCCTTTCAGTCGCTCCAAACAAACCTTGGCTACACGAATCAGGGACAGTTGAGCGAAGCAGACTTCTACACCTATCTCGCCGCCCAGAGCACCCGTCCGATCCCGCTTCAGGAGACCTATCATCTCGCCTGGTCGTTGACTGGAGCGTTGGCACCGGGAGGTGTCTTGCAAACGGCCCCATCCGCGCCGCTTCGGCTCGATCCTTTCCACCGCAGCAATCCTTTTCGGCACGCTTTCCATCCCCAGCACGGAACAGGCTATGACATCGCCCGTGCCATCCAGATCAACTTCGACACCGCCTATCAAGCGGGAGTGCTTAGCGGAGTGTATCGGGAAACGGTGACAGGGCTCAGCCAGTTCCCGCTGGTGTCCCAGGGGCGCATCAGTCTGCAGCGCCTGAGCGGTGTGTCCGAACTTCAGTGAACCGGATCAGACTATTTTTCTCAACATGACCAAAGCCATGAATCGGAATTTTTTGCGCGCTGGGCTCTGTATCCAGTTGTTTTTACTGCTGGCCGGGCAGGGGTGGGCCGGAACATTTCAGCTGAGCTACAAGTTTGCCACAGGCGCCTCTTTTCCCAATACCTACCTTTACGGGAATGCCTCCGTCGGCTCCGATCACCTTGCCCTCACCGAGGCGGCCCAAGATCAAAAGGGCACGTTCATCATCGACGCTCTCCCTGCCAATCAGCGGGTGGATTCCTTTTCGGTCGAATTTCAAGCGCAGCTGCAGAGGGGGGCCAGCAGCTATAACGCAGATGGAATCAGTTTCAATTTCGGCCCGGAGCTGCTTCAGGCCGCCGTCGGCGAGGACGGAATCACCAACGGTTTGTCGGTTACATTCGACACTTATGACAATGGGGGCTCGGACAGCGCTCCAGCGGTGGAGGTGGTTTACAACGGGCAGGTGCTGGCCGGAGCCACCTTTTCCGGTCGGACACGAACCAATGTCTGGCCCATAGCCATCGGCACCAATGGTTCGGCTGCAGTCTTTGAAACAGGCTCGGCTTCAAAGGATGTTAAAGTCTCACTCACGCCTGGTCCTTCGGGTGGCGCTTCTGTGGTGAGTGTATCTTGGGATGGGGTGATGATTTTGACCAACATCGCAGTGCCTTATACGCCGCAAAAGGGTTGGCGAATGGCATTTGGCGGACGCACAGGTAACTCCTATCAAGCCCAACACCTCAGGAATATTGAGATTAGCGGCACTACCTTCGTCCTCTTGAACGTGGTCAGTGACTACGGCCAGACCCTCATCGATCCTCCCGCCGGAATTCATCACGAGCCTGTGGGTGAACCGGTTGTTTTCACGGTGCCCGAGTATGTCTATCTGGACCGCTATAAACGGGAGCTCCCGCCGACTCCTATCAATATTAATTCTCTGGCTTACTACCGTGCCCATCGGCTCGGATCGGATATTGCCGGCGGCGCCGGCCCCCAATCCGGCAGCACCCTTTTTCTGGATGCTGACACCACGGTCACTTGGCACTGGGCCATTGAGAACCTCGCCGAAATTCATACCGGCACGGAGGGGATCGTTGGCGTCTCCGACTCGGATATCACGGATGCGGCCCATGTGCCGGCTCTGGGGAGGCATTTTCATTCCGTTACGGAGAATGAGTTTGACTCGGTGGTTTACAACTCCATCCGCGGCGGTGTGCAGCCGATCCGCTTCTCGGCGCGAGGTTATGTCATAGAAAATGCACCCAACTCCCCAGAGCGGTATCTGGAACTTGCGGGCGAAGGGGATCATCTGCGCGCCGATGCTTCCGGTGTGGACACAATCCTCACCAATACCAGCTTCTCAGTGGATTTCTGGGCCCGGCTCAATACCCTTGCTGCCACCAATGATCAAACCGTTGTAAATGTTGGATCTCAGGTCACCTCGGGCAAGCAGTTGCGTCTGGGCTTCGGAATCGACAAAGGGTTTTTCGTGGACAACAACCAGACCCGGGCCGCCGCACCTGGCGGCTGGACCGACACCTCATGGCATCACTGGGCCATGGTCAACAATGCCGCAGCCGATACAGTGCAGCTCTATCGGGACGGCAAGGTGATCCTTTCCAAAAGTCCGGCGCTGGCCAGCTATGCGGGCGATGGTTCGGTCACCATAGGAGCCCACTCTAGCGGCACAAACAGCGATTGCTTTTTTTCCGGCGGCCTCAACAACTTGCGGATTTGGAACAGTGCCCTGACGCAGTCCAATGTGATTGAATCGCTGGGCACAGTTCAATACACGAACTCGCGGCCCGACTTGGTGCTGGAAATGCCCTTTGATCAAACCCCTTCTGTTGGAGGGGTTGGAGTGTTTGCCCGGCAGTTCAAGGCTCCTTCTGGCAGCAATGCGGTGGCTGTTTTAAACCCGGTAGGGTATTGGCGTCTGAATGAATCCGGCGGCCCGCTGGTTGCAAACGCCGGATTTGCCGGAGCCGCCTTAAATGGGTTCCAGTCCAATTCGCCGGCGCTGGGACAACCAGGACCGAGGCCCTATGATTTCTCAGGATTCGAGCAGTCCAACACGGCGGTGGGTTTTAACGGAGTGAATCAGAATATCGTCGTTCCTTATTCGCCTGCACTGAACCCGTCCAATTTTACCGTTTCCTGCTGGGCCTATCTTACCGGCGGAGGCGGGACTTACCGCTCTCCACTCACCTCGCGCGATGTCTCAGGGACCGACGCCTACGGCTACATCTTCTACGCCAGCAATACTGACCAGTGGCAATTCTGGGGAGGCTCCAGAACCGGCTGGCAGGTCGTCTCGGGTACGCCGGTGCAAACCAACGTTTGGACGCACCTGATCGGAACCTATGACGGTATAGCTTATCGCTTTTATATAAATGGACTACCGGTTGGCGTTCCTGTTACCAACACCTTCCGTCCCAATCCACAGCGTCCCCTGTGCATCGGTGCGGGAGCCACGGAAATTGCCACCAACCTTTTCTTCTTCCCGGGCAGAGTGGATGAGGTCTTTGTTCTTGACCGTGCGATTTCACCGCTGGAGGCTCAAGGTCTCCACGGCGCGGCCAACCCCTCCGTTACCAACCTCTCCATCTATGCCTCGCTGGATGATCAATACCTCACGAACTCGTTCTCTCTTCCGGACCCTTTCCCGGCCAGTGGCGCCAACGGAAGCAATTACTTTTACGGTTACCATTTCCATTCCCTTCTGCGAGTGGATGCCGGAGGTAACTACACTTTTCACCTCAACTCCGACGATGGTTCGCAATTATTCATCGATGGCCAGTTGGTGATAAATAATGATGGAGTTCATGCCCCAGCGACCGTCGATGGACAGGTGGTGCTCAGTCAAGGACAGCATCTGGTGGTGGTGAAATACTTTGATGCAGGGGGCGGGCACGCCCTGTCGCTCGAGTATGAATGCGCTGCCGCGGGCGTCGCCAGACAATCCATTCCGCTTGCGAACCTGACCATTAGCGCCCAGGACCTCCTGCAGCATGATCAGATCACAACCGCTTCCACCGAAGGACGCGCGGTTTCTTTCCACTTCCGGGATTTTGAAAGCCTCTTTCCGGCAGGAACCACCGCGTCCAACATGGTGGCCGCCGTCCAGCCCGGATTTGACTTCGTCCGCGTCCGGGATGCCGGGGTTTCCACGGTCAACATCGCACTCATTGGCAAGGCCCCCCTCACCGATTGGCGTCGCGTTTTGTGGGGCTGGGACAAACAGTTCGAAATCAAAATCAGCGTCTCCGCCCCGGACGATGCCGCAGTGGCCGCCGTCAGCCGCCACCCGTTCTTCGCCGGCGACGCCACCGGAGTGAATGTGAATGGTCTTTCCAGCGCCAAGTCCGCATCCCTGGGGGCCGGAGTGGTGGATGTGTTGGACGAATGGATCGATGAGGGCGAGCGCCTGACCTTGGGCGCGGTTTACCGGACGCTTGACCGCAAATACACCCTCTCGGGTATCAGCGGCAACTTGAATTCCTTCGGCGTCATCTCTTTGGACAAGCTGGTGGATGGTGTCTATTCCCTGCCGGGGCTTGGTCAGGCCGTCACCCGTCAGTACACATTTCCCGCCGTTTCCGGCCCGGGCAGTCTCATTCTTAAATATTCCAAGACCATTCATCGCGCCATCCTTCCCATTGGCGTAGGTCTGGACGTGTCTTCTCTCTCGGCGGTCAATAGTCAGTTATACCCCGAATTGCCGGTGGGCAGTTCCGATCTGCAAATCACCGTCGAGGGGCCTTCGGCTTCCGATATGACCACCGCGCTGAGCGGCACCCTCAGTGGAGGCAGCGGAAAGGGGTGGATATGGGATTTTGTGGGGCGCAAATGGTATCCCACAAAGCCGGGTAAGTATTCCATTACCTGGGCAGACCAGACGGGCTATACCAACACGCTGGAAGTAACGGCTAATTTCCCCCACGAAAACCAGCTCAGCTCCGGCTTTCTCGGCTGGGAAGGCAAGGACGGCGCGCGTCTGGGCGAATCTTCCCTCAATTATCTCCACACCAACACCCTGGACGATGTGAATGCCATTTATCCCGGGGCGCCCTACGTCCACTACAGCTATGCTCTTTCACCGGGTGCCAACGCCTATCGCGCCGATCTGGATCCCTTGAGCAATGACGACTGGTTGTTCTATGATTTTGCATTCAGCCAAAACAACACCGCGCAGGTGGCAAACAATCGGATCTTTACGGACACCCGTGCCGGCAACCGCTCTGTGCTGGTCTATAGCCACCGCCTGAATCCGGCTGAGAAAGCCACCGGCGACCTCACCAAGGAATCCATTGTGATTCGGTTGCTCGGCGCACCTCCCGCTGGAGACAGCAAACATCCGGACCCCTATTTCACCAACCGCGCCTCTGCCGTGGTCGGTCAGAAGCTTACCTCTCCTTACGACCAGGCAGGCTTTACCTCCGGCCAGGTGACCAATAATTCCGTCAACTTTAATCCGGATATTTACAATGCCGGTGCCGATATCGGCCAGTGGGGGCCTATCTATCCGGTCAATGCCTATAATGTGAGCTGCAGCTCCATGCCGCTGAGTGTTGCCTGGTATTACAAGACCTCCGGTGGTGGAAATGACCACCACACCGAGCCGTTGTCTTACCTGCCGCAATGCACCACGATCTACACCAACATCAGTTATCCCGATCCGTCTACGGCGGATGTTATTTACATTTCCAGCCAGATGGGCAGCGAGGGCGTAGGCCAGGCCTTATCGACCAACGGTCCTAACTATCAGCTTCTCTTTGATCCTGCGCTTTATTCCGGGCTCAAGATCTATAACCAGCCCGATCCCGCTCGCTCCGGCTATAATCCGAACGAGGAGCACGCCTTTGTCGCTCCCTCAAAAGCCTTTAATATTACTGGAGATGCCTCGTTTAATCGGGGCCAGAGCGCGGTTTTCGCCCTTCAAAACGGACTCAATATCACCAACGCCTCCGGTTACACATCGGATCCTTTTGTGCTGGCGCAATACCAGGTGCTTGGAAATACGAATATCAACGACGCCTATGTTATGAGGGCCTATGTCGTCAAAACCGTGCGCACGAATGCTACTACGCAGGCGTTTCCGGTCATTGATCCGGTCACCAAGACAGCCTTTGACACGAGCGGTCAGCCGGTGGCTCAGCCCGCTAACCCGCTTTACGACTTCACCCATTACACCACCGTGGCCGGCAGTCTCGTCGTGCCACCTTATCCCCTCAGTGTCGTTCTCGGCAATGTGGTTCTCACCAACACCATCGGGGGCAATCTGGCGCACATCAGCAGCTATACCACCAACGGTACCACCTTTTACCAAACCAACCGAGCCCAACGTGTTCTCTGGCAGGACAAGAATGGCAATCACTGGGTGGTTTCGGGCGATTCATACGGTGACGGCGCGCGCTTTTTCGAGCGCTACTTCTACCCGCTCCGGTCGGATTTCTGGTTGGGACAGGGGACGGGCGCGTTCGCTGCGGGAACGCCAGTCGCGTGGGCGCCGCCGATTGCGACCAATGCAGTGAATTCAACCAACTTCTATGTCGGCCGAAATGCGATGCCGGTGGCTTCCGTTTACCGCGCCTACTGGGGGAACAACTATCCGGTGCTAAAGAAAGGTGAGACGCTTACGTATGCGGGCGGCGAATACAAGGCTGATCATCCGTCCAGTCCTGGCCTGCCGGCCGTGCTGAATATGGCTTCGGCCGAAGTCGTTTATGATGGCAGCACCCCCGGAATGCTCCTGGAGAAATCGGCCCCCCCGATAACCGTAACCAACTGGGTTCGCCGGCCGGGCGTGCGCTATCTAACACGGCAAGACACGTGGAATAATTATTTCGATTGGAGTTATATAACTAGTAAGATCTGGACCACAATCTCCACTAACACTGCCGCATCTTTCAATCTGACCAACCTGCCCGTGCGTTATGGGACCAATCGTGACGGCGGCGGAAGGAACAAGAGATATGATTTCGAGGCTGAATTGTGGGTTGAAACCGGAGGGGTTTATACGTTTTATGTAAGTTCCGGAAGTGGCGCGATTCTGACCGTTGACTCCCAAGTTTCGCGTACGCCCACAAACACCATGTACTCGTACTCCCCAAGCTTGGATACAAACGGTTTTTACTATTATAATTCCTCTGGCAACAACTATCGGGCCATTGAAACCAACACCCTGACTGTCAATCTCGACGCAAATCAATTTCATCGGATTGATATCACGTATGTCGACGAATTGTTTACCTTCGCTGATACTAAGGGCATAGCCAAGCCCAGCATGGTTGTTGAATATGAGGGGCCTGGCACCCCCAGGCAGGAAATCCCGGCTGATAAATTATTCCTGAATCCTGAGGACGCAACCCTTCCCGAAGACGTTCGCAAGATTTCTATGACGGCCACGCATTACTACACCTCGGGTTCCGCGCGCGTGACGCGACCGTTGGACCGCTACGCCGCGTCCATCAGCAAGGAGTCGATCCCTGAGGATCTGCAGCCGAAAAATTCGGCGAAGGTCCTTGTTTCTGGCAGCCGCTGGTATTTTAAGGGCCTGCCCTCCTCCCTCGGTAAACGGTTTTATTATGATTCCCTGGCCGGGGAACTGGTCTTCCGTGGCCGCCTAAACGACCTCGAAAGCGGCGCGCCCCACCTTACCCAGCAGCCCGTGCAGCCTTATGTGCTGGAGCCCAACTTCCTGACCGAGGAGGATGTGGAAACGCTCAAGCATCTGACCGATCAATCCGAGACGGAGTGGAGTGAGGCTATTGAGAAGCTTCATTCGGCCGCTACCACCGAGTTCACCACGAGCACGGACACCGGTTTGGGTGTTGTTGCCACCACCAACCGCCCCGGCATAGCCACCGTGCCCTTCTATAACAGCACCAACCTCAACCTGGTCGTGAACGGCGGCGCGGGGGAGGTCATTCCCATCAGTAGCTTTGGCATAGGCTCCGCGCTAGTGGCCAATCCGAGTTTCCTCCAGAGCGACCCTAACGGCGCCGTCTACATGGCCTTGGCCGAAAACAACGATCCTCGCGCCAGCGGCGCAGTGGCGCTGCATGTCATCCAGCTTTCCGAGGAGCGCTATCGCGGGGCCATTCAGGTGATGACCCCGCAGGATGCCTTCAGTGAAAAAATCAACCTCAAGCACACCGGCGATTTCGGCGGCAATACCGCCGAGGTCTATTACCAGTGGTGGGTGCATGATGTCACCCCGTTGGATCAAATCGGCACGCCGGATGCCACCAACGCGCCCAATGCCAGCGGCTGGCAGATCTACAAGCAGGGGCTGGGGCTTAACTCCATCGATTTCACCGGCCGCCCGGACATCACTCTGGCCGACAAATTTTTCTTCGTGCGTTATGGCGGCAAGGAGGATTTTCAGGAAGCGGATCATGCCAACAACGTGACCAATGGCGTGGTGTCGGCCTCCAGTTGGCGCCATGTGCAGCCCGACGATTTCGCGCCTGATTGGTCCAGGCCTTCTGAGGATCATCCCGGGGTGCCCTACCAGTGGGCCGGCGCGGCGAACTCGCCCCAGGCCCAGGCTGATGGCAGTCACCGCTATATCCCTCAACTTGTCATGGGCTGGGTCAAACGCATCCTTGACCAGATCAATCCCTATGAAGCGCGGTTCTCCGCCACGTTCAGCGGGGACAGTCCGGCCACCTATAGCAGCATGTTGCAGGAGGCGGGCCGCCCCTACATCGGGCCGGTCGCGCTCAATGCCGAGAAGGATGCCATCGAAAATGTCGGGTTGATCGAACTTTATGAGACCGTGCTGCAGCGGGCCAAGGATCTTACCCAGGGCAATAACAGCACACCGGGTACGGATCAGGCCCTGCTGCTGGCGGCCACCCGTCTGGCAGAGCTCTACGATCTGCTGGGCAGCGAAGCCTATTCCGATGCCCAGAACTCCGCTATTCCGCTGACTGACGAGCAGGGGAACCCGGTGGATCCCAGCCTGGCGGGCAACTCCAGCGTGTTTGCTTTTCAGAACGAGGTGCCAACCCTGCTGCAGGAGGAGTTATCCCTCCTGCGCGGCACGGATTTTCTAAAGGCCTATCCCACTTACAACCGGCTTTTCTGGAATTACCTCAAAGGCCCGGGCGAAGCCGCCTATAACATCAATTACCACATCCAGGACGCTAATCTGGACGGTGTCATTAATGAGTCCGATGCCGCGATCCAGTATCCCATGGGGCATGGCGATGCCTGGGGCCATTATCTTTCCGCGTTGAAGATGCACTATGAACTGCTGCGCCGGCCCGGATTCCAATGGCAGGCGCGCTCCGAGCTCTATTCCCTGCTCGGCAATGTGCTGCCGACCGATTATCTGGATGAAAAGTCCTTTGCCACCACCGCCGCCGCCCGGGCCCGCACCGGCCTGGAGATTCTCAAATCGACTTACAAGGATGCTTATGTGAGTGATCCCGCGGGGCAATGGCAGGGCTATACCGACTCCGCCAACCCGACCCGCGCCTGGGGTGTGTCCGAGTGGTCCCAGCGCGCCGGGCAGGGCGCCTATTTCGATTGGCTGGTCGGCAACGCTCTCGTCCCCACCCAGTCCACCAACCCTGTCACCGGCCAGCTGGCACAGGGTCTGGATAAGATCGATCGCACCGCCAACACCGCTGATCTGGGCGAGATCTCCGGCGTCCTCTTGGAAATCCAGAACACCTTGGACGGGGTGAATCAGGGGCAAAACCCGCTGGGACTGGATCCTGACGCGCTGACTTTTGATGTGGAGCCCTATTACGACGGGGTCTGGTGGGAATATTTCACGCCCTTTGAGCAGGTCTATGATCGGGCGGTGATGGCGGCGAACAATGCGCTGACCGCTTTCAACTACGCCTCCCGGGCCGATCAGCAGTTGCGCCATATCACCAGCGATACCGCCGAGCTGCAGCGTCAGGCTCTGTTGCAGGATCTGGATTATCAGAATCAGCTGATCGGTCTCTTGGGCACGCCGTACCAAGGTGCCATTGGCAGCGGTAAGATATTTAAGGAAGGCTACAGCGGGCCCGATCTGCTGACTTACATGTATGTCGACGAAACCTTCGTCAGCAAGATCACGCCTGCCCGGCCCTCGTCATTCAACTATCAAACCACGCTTGATAACATCAGGAACACTGGCAACGCGCTTGATTTTCAGGAAATCATGTTTCAACCCGACACGGCCGGTGCGAATGTGTCACAGACTGGTAAGAACCAGAATCAGGCTGTCTTCGACGGGTTCTATTTGAATCAGGATTCTGAATTTGGAAAGACTATCCTGAATAATCCCAACCTGACGAACACACCCGGCGCTTCAGATACCGTCCTCTCCACGGCTCTCCCTTATGAGGAAGTCTCCGACTACGCATTCAAGGCTCCTGCTGAGTGGGGTCGGCGGACTTCACCCGGCGAGGTTCAAGTTGCTATCAACCAGATGCTTTCTTCCCAGATTGATTTGGAAATGGCTGTCGAGACTTACAATGACTATGTCAAGTCCTTGCAACTGCTGACCTTCAACACGAAGCAGAAACTCAACTCGATCCAGGAAAACCTGAAATTCACCCGTTATTATGAGGGGCTGAGGATTGGTTTTGAGACGGCCAAAGCCGCACTTGAGAAGGCCGCCTCGATTGTGGAGGGTGCGAGTAAAGGGAGACCGAAACAAACATCACTGAACGAGCTCAATAATTCCGCTCCTGGAGACGTTGGTGCCTTTAACGGAGTGGACATGTTTTTTGCTCTGCGGGCGGCTCTTCAATCGGTGGAGTTAGTAGTCAATGAAACTAAGGAACATGTCGCACTCGGGTTGGATATTGGTGCGTCTGTGATGGACCTCTCCGCCAAAATCTCAGAAATCTCCCAGGACGCCGGCAATGAAACCATTGCCAGCTACAACGAATTCCTCGCCTCCCTGAATGAGCTTTCCACCGAGCTAAAGGATGAGGAGATCAAGCGTCTGGATATCACCGGTCCGTTGCAGCGCCTGAAGATGGCGGCCGATCATGTGCGGGCGGTGGAGGCTTCGGCGGAGCGGTTGCAGGCGCAGCGCACGGCCAAGAACATGCAAATCGCCGCCAGCGCCCAGCGCAACCGCTACTCGGACATGGTCACCCGTCTTGGCCGGAACGAGGCTCTGCGCAAGTATGACAACGCTCTGGACAACGCCCTGCGCTACGCCTGGCTGGCGGCCAAAATGTATGATTACGAGACCAGCCTCTCCGACGGACATCCCGCCGCCGCCGCCACCCTGCTGGATCAGATCGCCAAGACGCGGCAGCTCGGCCTCTGGGTGGATGGGCAACCCCAGGTGGGCAATGGCGGGCTGGCCGATTCTTTGGCCAAACTCAAGGCCAACTACCAGACGCTCAAGGGACAGATAGGACTGAATCAAAATCAGTTTGAGACCAGCCGCTTTTTGCTCCGAAGCGAGCTGCTGCGGATTCCCGCAGGGGCGGACGGCGATGCGGCGTGGCAGGCGGTCCTAACCGCCTCCAAGGTGGCCGATCTGCGTGCGGTGCCCGAGTTCCGACAGTATTGCCGGCCTTTCGCCGATCCTTCCTCTGGCCCTCAGCCCGGGCTGGTTTTGGAGTTTGGCACCCAGATCAACCCGGGTGTCAACTTTTTCGGCCACCCTTTGTCCGGCGGCGATCATTCCTACAGCGTGGCTAATTTTGCCACCAAGATCCGCTCCCATGCGATCGCATTTCCCGGCTACGACGGGATCGGCACGGGGGCGTCGCCCCAGTTGGCGGTCACCCCGCGCTACTATCTTGTCCCGGCGGGCATCGATCAGCAGCGCTGCTCCGACAGCCTGAATCTCCAGACCCGAAGCTGGAATGTGGTCAGCCAGCGGATTCCCATTCCCTACGTCATCAACAGCTCGAATCTAAAGGATCCCGGCTATTCGCCGTCGGTGCAGGGATTGGACGGCTCGTTTGTGGACCGGATCCGTTTTGGTGACAGCCGGGCGTTCATCACCGACAACGGGCTGGCTGTGGATCAGGAGATGTTCAGCAGCCCGAACACTCCGGGGTGGAATGTCTCGAGTCGCCTCTATGGACGCTCGGCGTGGAACACCCGTTGGCTGCTGATCATTCCCGGCGCAAACCTGAGTGCCAATTCCGAAGCCGGTTTGCAGCGGTTTATTCAGACCGTGACGGACATCCGACTCCAACTGGAGACCTATTCCAATCAGGGCATGTAAGCGAGATGAGAGCCTTTCGCGATTTCATCCTTGAGCAGAGAGCCCGGTTTGCACCGGGTGCGGGTTCGCGGGTCTGGTGCACCGTGGCCGCGGTTGTCCTGTTGACGGCGTGCAACAGGCCCGGTGATGCAAAGGCACCCGGGCCGGTGAAATCTTCGCCGGTGCTCGCGGTGGTGGACGGGGCACCGATCACTGAAGACTTGTTCCGCCTCGGGTGGGAACGGCGTCCTGGGGCCAGCGATACTCCGGAGGCGCGTCAGGCCTTGTTGGAGCAGATGATTCAGCGCTCGGCTCTGGCACAGGCCGCCCGCCACGCCGGCCTGGACCAGGATCCTCTTGTGATCGAGCAGTTTGAGAGTCTGCTGATCAGCCGGCTCAAGACCGTGCAGCTCCAGCCCCGTTTGGAAGCCGTCCGGGTGAGCGATGCCGAGATACAGTCCTTTTACCAGACAAACCGGGATGCGAAATTCACCGAGCCTGAGGGCGTGCGGGTGGCGGTGCTGTGGTTTAATAGCCGGGGTCAAGACCCCCTGGTGGCCCGCTACACACCGCGGCTGAGTGATATCCGCGATCATTTGATCAAGGAACCGGCCTCGGTGCCTGTGACCAATGGGTTTGGTTCCCTGTCCTCGCGCAATTCGGAGCACCTCGCCTCGCGTCACCGCGGTGGGGATGTGGGCTGGCTGCAAGCCTCGCCGCTGAACGACGCATGGCACGCTGCGGTAATCCGGTTAGCCTCCGGGCTCACGCAGCCGGGAGACTTGAGCGGGATTTACAGCGGTCCCGAAGGCCTTTTCCTGGTGCGGTTGATCGAGCGCCGGGCTGCAGGTGTTCAGCCTCTGGCGGCGGTGCGAAGCCGGATTGAACAAAGCCTGCTTGCCGACCGGCGCCGCGCCCTGGAGCAGGAGTTTGAGCAAAGTATTTATTCCAAAGCCCGGATTGAGCGGAAGCCCGACGTGCTGGAGGGATTGGCTGCGGCTCCGGTGGCCGCGCCGCAGCGCAGGGCTGCACCGGGCACTGTTCCGCCGGTGAAACCCGCCGCCCACTGATGATTTACCGCCTATGAACCCTGTTTTTGATTTCAAAATGAACCTGAGAAAGTGGATGATGCTGGGGCTGCTGGGCTGTTTGTCCGGATTGGCCGGAGGGCGTTTCGCGCAGGCGGCGGACTTCTCCGAGCCGCCCCAAGTGCTCTTTGGCAAGGTGTTCAGCATCGGCGCGGGCGGCAGCCACCAGATCTTCAACGGCACTCTTCAGATCACCTTGGTGGACCGGGCCAATGCAACCAATGTGGTTGTGAGGCAGACTTCGCTGCATGCCTGCGGCCTTAGCGGCGAATACTCCTACCGCTTGGAGCTGCCCATGCAAGTCTCTCCCACTACCCGCGAGAAGAATCTCAATCTGGCTGTCGGCTCCAATTACCGCCTAGCCGGCGTTGCGGTCGATGGTCAGGTCGCCACCCCGGTGGATCCCAATCAGGCCCTGCAGCTGGATGCCAGCTATCTGAGCCGGGCCCGGGAAATGCGCTTTGATTTTAAGGCCGCTGTCGCCCAAACCGACACCGACGGAGACGGGATGCCGGACTGGTGGGAGACGCAGAACGGGCTGAATCCCCTGAGCGCCGCCGATGCTGGGCTTGATAATGATCACGACGGCCTGACCAATCTGCAGGAATTCCTGCTCGGGACTGATCCGAATACCGCTAACACCATTCCCGTGTTGCAGGAGAACACGCTGCTGGTTCCGGCGGGCGGGTTGGCGGGATTTTCGCTCTCGATTGTTGCCCCCTCGTCCAGCCCGGAAAAACTGATGCTTTCCTTGGGGGACGGGGCCGGATTGAACTTCTATAGCTCCGGGGCTTCTCTCTCTGCGGGCACGGAGTTCAGCTACCGCTCGGTTTTGTCGGGTGACATCACGATCAAGGTGCCTCTTGATTTTAAGAGCGTGACCCTGCCTCTGCGGATACGGGATCTGCTTCAGTCCACGAATTCCCGTGCTGTCGAGACTTTCCTGCAGATCTCTGCTTTTTCTCCTTCGCTGCAAACCATCGCCATTCCTGCGCTCTGGCTGGATGCCGCCAGTCTTCGCCCCGCGGCAGGCAGCGGTGCCGTGCTGGCACTGGTGGCCGATTGGACCGACCGCTCCGCAGCGGGGCGCGATGCCTATCAGCCCTATGCCGGGTCCGAACCGCTGGCAGACGGGACCCAGGTGCGTTTTTCCTCCGGCCAGTTTCTTTATGTCGACGACCGGGATTTGAATCTGTCAGAGTGCACGGCGCTGATTTCTTTCCAGCCGGGCGCGGGCGGTGGAACCAGTCAGACCCTCTTCAACAGTTCCGATCTGGAGCTGAGCCTGGAGGGCACGATTGCAGGGGGACGTTCGCTCTGGCTTAAGCAATCCGGCCGGCTCAGCTCCAGCCCGGCTTTTCGTTCCGGTCAGATTGGCCAGATCACCCTGAACAGCGGGCCGGACCATTCGCTGCTGCAGTTGCCTGACATCGGGATGTTTCTGTCCTATAGCAACGGAATGGCGCATGGCTCGTCTTTCACCACTCTGGGCGGGCAGCAGCCGGTGAGCTCCGCAGTTGCGAGCAATTTTTTCGACGGCATCCTGCGCGAGGTGATTTTCTATGACCGCCCGATCTCGTCGACGAGTCGGGCGCGGTTGCAGGATTATCAGTTGTCCCGCTGGGAAGGGTTCACGGTCTGGGATTTCCGCAATGCGATGCTTTCCGTCGCAATTACCGGTCATGCCGGCGTCCGCAATTCAATCAGTGGCGGTGTCGGGGACGACTTCATCTCCGGCAACGATCAGGCTGATATTTTGCGGGGCGGGGCGGGGCACAACCGGTTGACCGGCGGCGCCGGTGCGGACCGGTTCCAATTCGAACCCAACAACAGCCAGGATGTCATCACGGATTTCTCCCTTTCGGATGGGGATGTGATTGATTTGAACGATGTGTTTGCGGAGCAATCGGGCTTACCTTCGCGTTTTGTGACTATCCGCTCCGTGGTGACGCGCGGCACCAATAACCTGCCGCGGGTCGATTCCATTCTGGAACTCTGTTATGACGGGCAGGGCAAGACGGTGGATCAGACGGTGAAGCTGGAAGGAGTAAAGCTGGGCAACAGCGATCTGCCGCGCCTGGTCGGCAGCGGGGTTCTCCAGCTTGGGGGGCTTCACTATGACCCTGCCATTCTTTCGGCGCCGGAATCGCAGGTGGTGGTTCGCGGCCATTCCGTGGCCTTCTCCGTGGCGGCCACGAGCTCCACCACGCTGGGCTACCAGTGGTGCCTGAACCGGATTCCGATTGCCGGAGCCACCTCCTCCAGCTACTTCCGCAACAACGTGCAGGCGGTGGACACCGGCAGCTATAGCGTCGTGGTGAGTTGCGCCTCGGGCAGCATCACCAGCAGCCCCGCCTTGCTCTCGATTGGTCAGGCTCCTGCAATCAAGCTGCAGCCGCAGACCCAGTGGGTCGCCTTCGGCGCTCCCGCCACGCTGGATGTTTCCGTCTCCGGCACCGCACCGTTCGACTACCAATGGCGCAAAGTGTCGGGCCGTTCACCCGGCTCGTCGCTGACTCAGGCCTGGCCGCATCAATCAGTGAGCGCCTTGAGCCTTTACGCAGCCACCAACGCGGACAGCGGAAATTATCTGGTGATCATCACCAACAGTTTCGGCAGCGTGACCAGCCAGGTGTCGGTGCTGTCGGTGGGCGAATATGTGCGACCAACTCTGGCCATTCTTTCCCCGACCCCCAATCAATTCTGGAGCAACGCGTTCTTTACCGTCACCGGCAGGTCGGCGGACAACAAGTCGGTGGCCGCAGTCCGCTACCAGCTCAATGGAAGCGGTTGGTCGGATGCAATCACCACCAACGGGTGGGCCAACTGGTCGGCGCCGATCCCGCTTCAATCCGGCACCAACGTGGTTCAGGCCTATGCTCTTGACAGCTCCGGCAATATGTCGGTCACCAGCCGGGTTTCGTTTGCTTATTTCCCAAGTGATCGGCTCCTGTTGCAGATTGCCGGGCAGGGCACTGTTTCGCCCAATGCGACTAATGCGCTGCTGCAGGTCGGACGGATTTACACGCTCACAGCCAAGCCGGCGGCGGGGTATGTCTTCTCGAACTGGCTGGGCGGCGTATCCGCACCGGTCGGAAATCTGACCTCGGATGCGAGCTTGACCTTTACCATGGTAAGCAATCTTGTGCTGCAGGCCAATTTTGTGCCCAACCCGTTTGCCGCAGTGGCGGGTAATTATCAGGGATTGTTCTTTGATCCCGCCGATCCTGCGCAGGCCACGGCGGGATTCTTCAATGCCACCGTGAATGATCATGGCGGATTCACCGCCCGACTCCAAAGCGGAACAAACAAACCGTCCATCTCCGGCCAGTTCCCCCTCAATGGTTCCTGGTCCACCAACCGCCTTTATGTCGCAGGCCCGGCTGTCGCAGCCCGGTTCCAGCTCGATCTCAACGGCGGCGACCGGATCACTGGTGTCATCAGCAACGGAGTGGTTCCGGCGCAGTTGCTTGCACCTCGAGGGGTGTTCTCCGCGGGGCATCCCGCACCGCAGGTCGGAAAATATACGCTTGTCATCGCTGGCAGCGCCGATGCCGCCAATGAACCCGGCGGTCACGGCTATGGTGCGGTGACGGTGAACGCGAATGGCTCTGTTACTTTCGCGGGCCGATTGGGTGACACCACCAACGCCAGCCAGGGCACGATCCTTTCCAAGGCGGGGCTCTGGCCGTTCTACGCGCCGCTCTATGGGGACCGGGGATCCATCTTCGGCTGGCTGAGCTTCACCAATGCGTCGGACCGTGACATTGCGGGCGTTTTGAACTGGACCAAGCCGGCGCAGCCCGGCGCATTGTCCTATCCGTTCGGTTTCACCCTGACCGGAAGCGATGCTGTGGAAGCCGTCGGTTCGCATTTTACCCCAACCAACGGGGTCCGCCTGCTGGCGATCACCAATGGCATGATGATTCTGGACAATGGCAATCTGCCGGAGAGCTCCACCAATGCCTTTGTTTTGGGAGCGAACAATATCGCCATCGGGCCGAATTCACTCCGGCTCACCCTGACAAACTCGACGGGCATCTTCAGCGGCAGCGTGAACAACCCGGCGGCGGGCAGTGTGTTGAAGGTCAGTGGTGCGGTGCTGCAGAAGCAGAATGCAGGCTTCGGCCAGTTCCCTGGAACCAACCAGACCGGAAGCGTGTTTCTGGTGCCGCAGTAGCCCGATCACGCATCTCAGCGGGCAATAGGACCTTCGGTGCTGCGCACAGGCCCGTCGAAAATATAGCCAGCTACGAGGGTTCCCCTTGGCCCGAGGGGCTCTGAGCGCATTGCTGCCCACGATTACCGAGTCCAGCGTCCGGGGAGGAATGGAGGCAGGGCGGGTTTTTGTGCGGCGGATCTCCTTCACCCAGGATCGTGTCGCTGCTATTAATCCGGCTATAAATCCGGCTCGACAGGCGCATTCGGTCTTCCCATGCTGGATGAATGCCTGACCTAGCGGCACCCGCAAGCCCATCCAAATTGAATGTTTTTTTCCGCCGTCTCTCCAGCACACTTCTGCTCTGGGGCGTTGTGTTGGCGGCCATGTTCTCTAGCAACAAGGCGGTGTCGGATTTTTTCTTTCTGGCAGTCATGGCTTTTCTGGTCGTGACCGGGTTGATTGAGTTTTACGGTCTTGTGGGCAAACGCGGATTAGCCTGTTTCAGCGCCTGGGGAATCTTCGGCGGGGTGTTGTTGATGCTCGGCACCTTTCTACAGTTGACCGGTTGGATCGGGACCCAGGGGTCGCCTGCGAGGGTGAATGATTTCGAGACGGGGTTTCTGATCTTTTTTGTATTGGGCCTGTGTGTGCGGCAGTTTGTGTCGCGCAGCAATACGGCCGGGATACTGGCTATTTCCACCACCCTTTTCGGCCTGATGTATGTGGCGTGGCTGCTCAACTTCATCCAGAAGATCCATTTCTACACATTCCCGCCGCCCCTGGCCGGGACCGGCAAGCTCTACGTCCTTTATTTCATTCTGGTCACCAAGTTCAGCGACACCGGTGCCTACGCCGTGGGTTCCCTCATCGGTCGGCACAAGATGATTCCCCGCATCAGTCCCGGTAAAACCTGGGAAGGATTCGCCGGAGCCATCCTTATCTCCACACTCGTCAGCCTGCTCTTTACGCGGTTTCTCGGAGAGCGGATGCAGGGGATGAACTGGATTCATGCCGTTATTCTGGGCGTTCTGCTCAGTGTTTGTGCGGTCGTGGGCGACCTGATAGAGTCGCTCTTCAAGCGCGAGGCGGGGGTCAAGGATTCGGGCCTGCTTTTCCCAGGCATCGGCGGCATCCTCGACTTGCTGGACAGCCTTCTCTTCAATGCGCCCATCATGTATCTCTACCTGCGTCATGTGCTGACCCACCCCTGAGAGCAGACGCAATCAAATCCGGCTCGGCCTTTGATGGGCTTGAGCGCCTGCTGGCCGGTGCCGCTTTTCAAGGAGACATCTTCTTGGATCGGGTTTTCTTGCCTCATGGTGGGCTTTCAATGGGGCGAGAACTATCGGTCCCGGTCCGATGCAACTGCGATACAATGGAATGGCCTTTTGAATGGATCCGGTGTTTCATCTGTGGTGAGCATTGGCTAATAAAATGAAAAACGTGGTTTTACTCGGCAGCACGGGCAGTATAGGTACCAGCACCGTGAAGGTGGTTGAGGATTTGCCGGATCAAATCCGGCTCATAGGTCTGGCGGCCGGCGGCAACTCCGCTCTGCTTTTGGAGCAAACCCGCAGGCACCAGCCAGGCGTCATTTCCATCGCCGATCCCCTCAAGGCGCAGGAGTTGCAGAACACCCTCGGGCCATCAATCCGGGTCTGCTCCGGCAATGAGGGCCTGCTTACTCTGGCCACACTGCCCGAAGCGGATATCGTGCTCATAGCCATCGTCGGTATCGCCGGACTGCAGCCTGCGTTGGCGGCAATCCGCGCCGGCAAAGACATCGCCGTGGCCTCGAAGGAAATCCTTGTGATGGCTGGGGAAATCGTGATGCGCGAGGCTCGTGAGCACGGGGTGAAGGTGCTCGCGGTGGACAGCGAGCATTCGGCCATTTTTCAGTGTCTGGACGGGAAACCGCCCGGCTCGGTGCGCAAACTCTGGCTGACGGCCAGCGGCGGGCCCTTTCGCAGCCGGGCGGACTGGCCGCTGGAAAAGTTCCCGGAAATCACCGTGGAGCGCGCCCTCAAGCACCCATCCTGGGTCATGGGCCGGAAAATCACCATCGACTCGGCCACCCTGTTCAACAAAGGGCTTGAGATGATTGAGGCGCGCTGGCTCTTTGATATCGAGATGGCGCGGGTGGGGGTGGTGGTGCATCCGCAGAGCATTGTGCATTCCATGGTCGAGTTTGTGGACGGCTCGATCATCGCCCAGCTTTCCACCCCGGACATGTGCCTGCCGATACAATATGCGCTGACTTATCCTGCGCGGGCCGTCAGTGGCCGGGTGCAGACTGATTTCCCGAAAATCGGGACGCTCACCTTTGAAGAGCCGGACACCGACCGGTTCCCGTCTCTTCTTCTGGCGCGCCGGGCCGGGGAGAGTTGCGGCACCATGCCGGCCGTGTTCAATGCCGCCAACGAAGTGGCGGTGGATGCCTTTGTCAACCGGCGGATCAGTTTCCCCGAGATAACCACGACGGTGCGCCGGGTCATGGATGCGCATGCGGTGGCCGAGCGGCCCACGCTGGAAAAGATTCTGGAGGCTGATGCCTGGGCCAGGGCGGAGGCGCTGAAGTAGCCGGTGTCTTGCAGCTCCGCGCGGCTGGTTGAACCTGCAAACCGCACTTGGGATCAACCGCGGATCTCCGACCACCCGAAAGCAGCTTTGAGATAGAACTGAAGTAAACATGAAGTGC
>Ga0209829_10000977_pt1 | contig 24274 bp, 21 predicted proteins | sample C_140205_EF_Meta_FD_187311 | JGI IMG/M metagenome (GOLD analysis project Ga0209829, IMG submission 187311) | Freshwater microbial communities from Lake Croche, Canada to study carbon cycling - C_140205_EF_MetaG (SPAdes) (version 2) | ecosystem: Environmental > Aquatic > Freshwater > Lake... | reverse complement strand
GTGCCCGGGGTGGGGGTCGAACCCACAAGACTTTCGTCGGTAGATTTTGAGTCTACTGCGTCTGCCAATTCCGCCACCCGGGCATGAGAGCGTCTACGGAAACTGGAAAACACCCTAACCGGTGTCCATGCAAATTTAACTCAAGTTTCTCGCCGCTTCTGCGCCCATAGCATCCCTCGGCATCACAACACATCTATTCCCCATTGAGACTGATATGCGCAAGCCGAAATTCCGGAGCGGCGAGTAGCACCGCCACTGCCGCCCATTGTTTTTCACCACCCCTCCCTCAACCTCGAGCCAAAAAAAACCAAACAATTTCACGCTCCACTCGACTCAGGGCCCGTAAGGACCACCATTTATTCGCATGTCAGACTTCCGCGCTTTTTTCCCGCCGGTCAAAATTGAGCCAGCTGAAATCACCCTCTCGCCCGACGAGTCACACCACCTCATTGCCGTCAACCGTGCGAGCGTCGGTGACACTATAGTTGTCTTCGACGGGTGCGGGACCGAGTGGAATTGCACCCTAGTTTCAGCTCGGAAACAAGCCGCTCTCCTAAAAGTTAACTCCTTCCGCCGCCACCCTCCCCTACCCCACGAAATCACACTGGCCCAAGCATTGCCGAAAGGAACCGCCATGGACGCCATCGTCCGAAAGGCAACCGAGATTGGGGCCTTTCAGATTGCGCCGCTCAAGAGCGAACGCACCCAAGTGCACTTCGACCCTGATCGCTCCGGTAAGAAAATCGAGAAATGGCAGACCGCCGCCCTAGAAGCCGCAAAGCAATGCGGCACTCCCTTCATCCCCACGGTCCTCGCGATACAGAATGCCGAGACCTTCATTGCATCGGCCTCTGATTACGACTTGAAGCTCATTGCTAGCCTCCAGCCTGGAGCAAAATCTTTAAAAGCCATCCTGCCCTCATTCCAATCGGCAAGCACTCGCGCACCGAAAAAAATCCTCTGCTTGATTGGACCCGAAGGCGATTTCACCCCGGCGGAAATGAGTCTCGCTGAATCTTCTGGTTTCGCACCGATCACCCTTGGCCCGCTCGTGCTCCGTTGCGAGACAGCCGCGATCTACGCCCTCAGCGTGCTCAGTTACGAACTGCAAAACGCAAATTGACCTGCTGCTAATGCTCCGGGCACTACAGCGTTTCTTCACTGCCACTGCCTATCGGAAGGCATGGGACAACTCACCACACGAGCAATCCGCCTGCAAACGTCAGGCCGGCACCGACGCTGCAGAAAATAATTTTGTCTCCATCATTGAAAATCCCCTCCTCCGCGGCCCAGCCTAACGCCATCGAGACGCTAGCGGCGCTCGTGTTGCCGTATTTTCCGATCGTCACGACAAACTTATCATAGGGAATTCCCACGCGTCGGCTGACGGCCTTAAGGATGCGTTCATTGGCCTGATGCGGCACGATCCACGCAATATCATCGGGTTTCAAATTCTCTCGCACCAACGTCTGCTCGATTTGCTCGGCAAATCCGACGACTGCGTGTTTGAAGACGGCAGCACCGTCCATCTGCAGATAAAAATGATCCAGATCGTGTCCGCCAGGCTGCGGAATTGGCCTCAACGCCCCGCCGCCTGGGCGTTGGATCGCGTCAAACTGGTCGGCGTCGCCAGAGAGGCCCATGTGGTGCAACCGATGGCCGCCGGTTCCCGCTGTCAAAATTGCCGCGCCCGCACCGTCGCCGAACAGAAACGCCGTGCGATGATCTTCCGGATTGGTGATCCGGGAAAGCAGTTCCGCCGTCACCACTATCAGGTTCTTCGCCGTGCCACCGAGAATAAACGTCCGGCCCACCTCGAGCGCATAGAGCCAGCCAGAACACGCCGCATTGAGGTCAAACGCCAATGCCCGCGGGATACCCAACTGCCGGGCCAGCGCGCTCGCCATCGACGGCACGGGCTGGTCCGGAATCAGCGTCGCCATAATGATGCCGTCGATTTGAGTCGCCGCCATCCCGGCTTGCGCCAGCGCGTGCTGCACGGCGATCACCGCAAGACCCGTGGCAGTTTCATCTTCGGTTGCGTAACGCCGCTCCTTGATGCCCGTGAGGTGGATCATCTCCGCCTCGGTCCGGTCAGGAAATGCTTTCAGGATATCGCTGTTGGCGCGGACATTTGCGGGAACCGCATAGCCTACCCCTGCGATGCAAACTGTATCGACGATCATGCTCAATGGATCACGAGGAAACAACGCGCAACCGGCCGCGTCGACTCAAGATTTCCGGGCCGCAACGTAGGCGGCCACATCGTCACCCGACACGCGACCACCGGGACCGGTGGCAGCGATGTCCGTGAGTTTCGCCGGATCGAGTCCCGCCTCTTGGGCGAGCTTGGTCGCGCGGGGCGTCCACACGAGCGCAACCGCAGGCTGCACGGCTGCCGCGCTCGCCACTGCGGCGAACCCATCAGTCGGCGCCTTTGACTCCAAGTGACGCAAGCTCGTATCCTCGGTCTCGAGGCGCAGGAATAAAGCCCCGGACTGGAGAACTTCGCCGGGTTTCGCTGGCAGGGCAATCACCGTGCCATCGGCCGGCGCCTCGTATTCGAAAACGGATTTGTCGCTTTCCAGCTCCGCAAGCTTTTGGCCTTTCGCCACCCGATCGCCCGGCTTCGTTTTCAACGAGACCACGGTCAATTCGCTCACGGTCGCACCCATGGAGGGCACGGGGACGTCGATAATAAAGGTAGCCATCAGGAGTTTTATTGGTCGCGAGTGTGCGCGCACGATGGCCGTGGTCAAGGTGCGGCGCACATCATCACCCCGACGCCACATTCAGCTCTGACGGACCACCGGCCCGGCCACGGATTACCCGCGAACAGACTTCCACACCGCCACACAGGTCTCGAGCAGCGCGGGCAGATTTTTCAACGCAATCATGTTGGGCCCGTCACTAATCGCTTTCTCCGGCGCCGGATGGGTCTCGATAAACAACCCGTTGGCTCCAGCCGCGAGGGCCGCTTTTGCGAGCGGCGGCACGAACTCGCGCTGACCGCTGCTCTTGCCGCCCCCCGCACCGGGCAACTGCACCGCGTGCGTCGCGTCGAAAATGGTCGGATATCCATTCTGCGCCATGATCGCAAAGGACCGCATGTCGACGACGAGGTTTTGATAGCCGAATGTCGTGCCTCGCTCAGTTTGCCAGATCTCTTTGGCTTTTCCGTCGCGCAGTTTCCCTGTCACGTAAACCATTTCCTGTGGCGAGAGAAACTGTCCTTTCTTCACGTTGACCACGCGCCCGGTCGCCGCCGCCGCAAGCAGCAAGTCGGTCTGACGACTGAGAAACGCCGGAATTTGCACGACGTCGCAAACCTCCGCGACCGCCGCCATTTGTTCGCGCTCATGCACGTCGGTGAGCACCGGAAAACCGTAATCTTTTTTCACCATCGCCAAGAGAGCGAGACCTTCCTCGATCCCGGTGCCACGGTCGCCTGCGAGGGACGTGCGGTTCGCTTTGTCGAACGAGCCTTTGAACACAAACTTGATGCTGCGTTGTGCTCGCGCGATTTTCACCAGTGCCTCGGCTACCGCCCGGCAAACGCGTTCATTTTCGAGCGAACACGGCCCGGCAATGACCAAAAGTTTTTTGGGATCGAACAGCATCGGTTACTTCTTCTTCGCTGGCCTCACCGCTGGTTTGGTCTTTTTCGCCAACTTCACTATGAGTGTGCTGCCTTTCTTGTTCTTCAACGTTGCCGCGATGAAAGCCGCAAACAAAGGATGCGCTTTGTTGGGCTTCGACTGAAATTCCGGATGCGCCTGAGTGCCGAGGAACCACGGGTGTCCCTTCAGCTCCATCACCTCAACTAGGTTTCGCCGTGGATTCACCCCACTTACGATCAAGCCCGCACGCTGCATCTGACCAACGTAGGCGTTATTAACCTCAAAGCGGTGACGGTGACGCTCCCGCACGCTATCGACCCCGTAGGCCTTGTGTGCCAACGTTCCCGGCGTCAGCGCGCACTCGTAACTGCCTAGGCGCATCGTCGCCCCTTTATCGACAATCTTCTTCTGCTCCTCCATCATGTTGATGACGGCGTGCGCCGGCGCCGCCTCAAATTCCATACTATTCGCCCCCTTCAACTTCAGAACATTCCGCGCAAATTCGATCACGGCAATCTGCAGCCCCAAACACAGCCCGTAATAGGGAATCTTGTGTTCGCGCGCATACTTCGCCGCTGCGATCTTACCTTCGGTACCGCGGTCACCAAATCCACCGGGCACTAAAATTCCGTCGAGGCCCTTGAGCCGAGCCAGACCGTTTTTCTTCTCAACATCTTCCGCGTCAATCCGGCGGACGTTTACTTGGCAGTTGTTCGCGATTCCCGCGTGCGTGATCGACTCGTAGACGGATTTATAGGCGTCCTGCAGCTCGATGTATTTTCCCACTACCCCGATCGTCACTTCGTATTTCGGCGAGAGCAGGCGGGCGACGATCTTTTTCCAAATATTTTTCTCCGGCGGCGGATTCTTTAGATCCAATAGATCGAGCACCAGTTGATCCATCCCCTCTTTCTGTAGCGCGAGCGGCAATTCGTAGATCGAATGATCGACGTCCCGGCACTCGATCACAGACTTCGCCGACACGTTGCAAAACATCGAAAGTTTATCCCGCAAATCTTGGTCCAGTGGATGATCGGTGCGACAAACCAGCACGTCAGGCTGGATGCCGATTTCACGCAACTTCGCCACGGATTGCTGCGTCGGCTTTGTTTTCAGCTCACCGGCAGCAATGAGGTAAGGCACCAACGTAACGTGGATGAAAGCAACATCCTTGGGCCCAACCTCGAGGGCAAACTGCCGCATCGCTTCGAGAAAGGGCAACCCCTCGATGTCGCCGGTCGTGCCGCCGATTTCCGTGATGAGCACATCGGCATCTTTGCCGCCGGCGTAGATACGTTCCTTGATTTCATTGGTGACGTGGGGAATCACCTGGACCGTCTTGCCGAGATAGTCGCCCCGCCGCTCTTTTTGGATGACGCTTTCGTAGACTTGGCCGGAAGAAAGCGAATTTAGCCGGGATAGTTTTCCACTCGTGAAACGCTCGTAGTGACCCAAATCCAGATCCGTCTCGGCGCCATCCTCCAAAACGTAGACCTCGCCATGCTGGAACGGGCTCATTGTGCCCGGATCCACGTTGAGGTAAGGGTCAAACTTCTGGATACGCACGACCAGGCCGCGCATTTCCAGCAAAGCACCCAAGGAAGCGGCCGTAAGACCCTTGCCCAAAGACGAGACGACACCACCCGTGACGAAAATGTATTTCACGGGTGCCAACGTTGACGGCCCGTGTTTAGACCGCGCAAGACAAAGTTCGGAAATCTCTTCGGCCCTAACGCAACACCAGCCACAGCGCCGTCCCCACGCCGATGATCAGCACCGCAAACAACAGCAGCCACAGCGTCCACTTAAGGATTTTAAGCGCGATCCAGATCACCGCCGCCAGCACGATCATCACGCAGAGCGCCACAAGCCAACGTGGATAGTCAGCCACCGAATCCAGCATCGTCGGAACCGGAGTATTCGTAAGCAGCGCGAGCAGCACGCTCCAACAAGTCTCGGCCATGACGCGGCTCCAAGCAAAATGATTTGCCCCCTGCGCCGCGCCGCGCCCTGCTCCACGCTCGTGCAATCCAAACCACAACTTCTCGCCTGGCTTACCTGTGACGGCGTCCACATCGACCCCGGCTCCGGCAAGCACACCATTCTCGGTATTTTCTCAAATATCCAAGCGCGCCAATTCCCCGTCACGCACCCGTTCATGATCTGGTTTCTCACGATCAGCGACGTGTCGCCGGGCCAGCACTCGTTAAAAATCTCGATGGGGCTCGCCGGCACCAAGTCTCAACCACTCCTTGATCGGCCGTTCGAGTCTCAAAGCCCCCTCCATCGGATCAATCTCATCAACGAAATCCGCAATCTATCCTTCCCCGGCCCCGGAGAATATGAGCTCTTGATTGAGATCGACGATGAACTGCTCGTTGCCACGAGCCTCACCGTTACCGGCTAACCTGCCTGACCTTGCCGGAACTACGATCTGCCGCCCGACCACCCGCCTGTACGCACGACTCCCCGCATGTCCACTCCTGCGCCCTCCCCGTCCTCCCACCAATTTGATCTCGTCGGCGTTGGTGCCCCGATCATGGACATCGTCGCCGCCGTGCCCGATGGGTTTCTCGCCCATACCACCGGAGAAAAAGGCGGCATGGTCATGGTTGACGCCACCGAAATGGCCCGGCTGGTATCCCTGCTGCCCACTCCCCCGAACTACACGCCCGGAGGCTCGGCAGCGAACACGACCTTCAACTCCGCCCGGCTCGGCCTACGCACAACGTTCATCGGCAAAATCGGCGGCGACTCCATCGCCAAGACCTACCGCGAGCGCTTCGCTTCCGCCGGTGTCGATACCGGCCGTTACAAGCACAGCACCCTGCCCAATGCACGCTGCCTCATTCTCACCACGCCCGACGCTCAGCGCACCCTGCGCACCGAACTCGGCGCAGTGTTCACGTTTTCCCCGGCCGAAGTGTCCGCCGCCGATTTCGCGGGCTGCCGGCATGCCCACATCGAGGGCTACATTGTTTTCAACCAAGCGCTCGCTGACGCCGTCATCGCTGCCGCCCGGGCTGCCGGCTGCAAACTCAGCCTCGATCTCGCCTCCTTTGAAGTTGTGCGCGCCTCGCGCGACTGGTTGCTCGCTCAACTCAAATCCGGCCTCGACCTCGTCGTCGCGAACGAAGACGAGATCCGCGAACTATTCCCCGATCTCCCGACCAAGACACTCGAAGATTACGCTGCCCACGCCCAGCGTCTCGCCAGCTTCGGCGGCACCGCGGCTGTGAAACTCGGCAAAGATGGCGCCTGGGTTGCCCGCGGCAGCGAGCTGCATCGCATCGCACCCGTCACGATATCCGATGCCATCGATACCAACGGTGCCGGCGACGCATGGGCGGCCGGCTTCCTTTCCGCCTACCTTCGCGGTCTGCCTTTGACCACTTGCGGCACCGTGGCCTCCATTCTTGGCGCTGAAACCGTGCGTCACATGGGCCCCATCATTCCGGACCGCCAATGGCCGGAAACCGCCACCCGGGCCAAACACCACCTCGGGATCGCCTGATCAGCCGCCTGTTGTGTCGGCAATCATTAGCCCAATTGCCCTAGCTGAGACGTGCCTGCGCAGTCGATTCACGGATCACTAATTCGCCGGTGATCATCCGCACGATGGGCTTGGTCTTTGGTGGCATGTCGAGCTGACCAAGCAAAATCTCCGCCGCGGCTGCGATCGTCGTATCAATGTTTTGATTCACCGTTGTGAGCGTGGGCGTCGTCATGGCCGCCACCGCCTGATTATTGAAGCCCGTCACGGACATATCGCGCGGCAGCTTCAGTCCGGCCTCTTGCAGTCCACGTAACGCCCCGATCGCGATCTCGTCATTTAGGGCTAACAAAGCCGTGGGCCGCTGCGCTTGCTCGAGAAAACTCCCCGCAAGTTTTCGTCCGTAGTCAAAATCGTTGTCGCGCTCGTGCAAGTGATCGAGCGACACCGTGCACGCGTCAAAATCTAGGCCACGAGCCCGCAACGCCGCATGGATCCCCGACATCCGATCATACCGACTGGCCGGCGCCTTTCCAATCGCCAGCAACCCAAACCTGCGGTGGCCGAAATCCAACAAGTGATTCATCACCGACTCCATCGCCATCGCCCGATCGAGCGACACGGTGTGCGCGTTCTTCAACCCGTAGTGATCGATCACCAGATGCGGTGTCCCATGCCCAATCAGTTCGACAATCCTCGCCTCAATTTCCTCCCGGTGAAAATGACCAATGAACACCACCGCCTCGACGCGCATCGACAAAAAGTGCCGCACCACGTCGCGCCCCATTCCCGGTGCAAACACCTCGATCAGCGAAAAAAAACCTCGCTCCCGCAATAGCTTTTGGAGTGCCGCAAGTTTTCGCACTGCGGGCGGCGTGAGCAAATCTTCGACGCAGATCCCCACCATCGAGGTGCGCTTGCCCTTCAGATGCAACGCATGGGCGTTCGGCGTAAACCCGGTCTCCGCCAAAGCCCGCTGCACCCGGTCAATCGTCTTCTGCTTCAACCCGGGCTGACCGTTGAGGACGCGTGACACGGTCGTACGGGCCAGCCCGATATGGCGGGCAAAATCCGCCGTCGAACGTAGCACGGCGGTCGGTTTCGGCTTGGTTGTTTTCGGCACAGGCAATCAGGAAATTTCAACGAGAATGGCGGCGCCAGCTTTCTCATGTCAATGACCCGACCTGCGCCGCTGGCCCCGGTATCGACCGATTACCAGATCCACCAACTGAAATCCGGAGTTACCCGCCAGTCCCCGGTCGTCGACTACTCACAGAATATGCACGGCGAAGCCGGCGCGATCCGACCACGAGTTCAATCTTGACGAGGACACGTGTCCGATAAAACTTAACCCTCCGGCAAATAAACCCCGGCTGATTTCAATGATCCCCCTGCTCAGAATCTCTCTCCCCTTACTCTGCTTGACGCTTTTGTCCGCCCTTTTTGGCGGACCTCGCCCCGCGGTCTTCAATGTCCTCGACTACGGCGCCGTGCCCGACGGCCAAACGAAAAACACCGCCGCCATCGCCAAGGCCATTGCCGCCTGCGCCGAGGTCGGTGGTGGCACGATTGTGTTTCCCGCCGGAAAATACCTCACCGGTGCCGTCATGCTCGAGAGCAATCAAACGCTCCACTTCGACGCCGGCTCCGCGCTTCTCTACAGCGGAGATCCCGCTGATTCACCCATCGTAAAGTCCCGTTGGGAATGCACGAACGTCTACACGCACGCCTCGCTCATCTATGCCGACGGCAAACACAACATCGCCATCACCGGCCGCGGCACGCTCAACGGCCAAGGCTGGAACTGGTGGTGGCGTTCCAACTCCCGCGGCCGCAAATCACCCTCCGGTGAAGACGCCGCGTCCAACCAAGCCGCGTGGCGAAAAGTCTACGACCGCATCGAAACCGGCGAAAAGCTCGCGGCCGCCGATTTCACCGCCGCCGCCAAATTCCTCCGCCCTTCCCTCGTCGGCCTCTACAACTGCAAAAACATTCTGATTGAAGACGTCACGCTCTTCAAATCCCCGATGTGGATGCTGCATCCCGTTTACTCCGACGACATCGTCGTGCGCGGCGTGCGCTTCGTCTCCGCCGATCCCGAAGGCCAGCACTCCGCCGAGGGCGAAGGCCCGAACGGTGACGGCATCGACGTCGACTCCTGCCGCAACGTCCGCATCTCCGATTGCTACTTCAACACCAGCGACGACTGCATCGTGATCAAATCCGGCCGCGACAACGATGGACTCCGCACCAACCGTCCCACCGAATTCGTCACCATCACCAATTGTGTGATGTTTCAGGGCCACGGCGCCGTCGTCATCGGCAGCGAGACCTCCGGCGGCATCCGCAACATCACCGCCAGCAACTGCGTTTCCGTCGGCACCGATTGCGGCATCCGCATCAAGAGCCAGCGCGGTCGGGGCGGCGTCCTGCAGAATTTCCGTTTCGACAACTGGGTCATCGAGGACGCCAAGAAACAGGCCTTCGAGATTAACACCCGCTACTCCGTCACGCCCGACGCGCCGCTCGGCGAGAAGACGCCCGTCTTCCGCAATTTCTCCTACAGCAATATCACGATCAGCAACGCCGCGCAGGTCGCCAAAATCGTCGGCCTCCCCGAAAAAGCCATCGAGCAACTCCGCTTCACCGACATCACCGCCACCGGCAAAGTCGGTTTCCTCGTCGAGCAGGCGAGCGATCTCGAACTCCACCACGTCCGCGTGACCGCGTCGAAAGGCTTGGCCTTCGAAATCGATTCGTCCAGCCGCGTCGTGCTCGACGACGTCGCGACCGATGCCGACGCCGCGAAACTCTTGAGACTCACGAAGTCCACCGGGGTCCGACAAAGTGCCCCTTTCGTCCCGCTTCAACCCTGAGCCCGGGCCCGCGCGCCGGACGGTATCACCATTTCCCTCACCCAAACCCGAAAACCCATGAAACCTACCACCACGCTCCGCAGCCTCGGCCAACTAGGCCTCGCCCTCGCCGGCCTTTTCCTCGGCCATCGCGCCTCCGCGCAGGCCGCCGCCACCGGCACCGTCGAGGGCCGCGTCCTCAACGTCACCACGAGCCAGTATATCAACAACGCGCGCGTAACCGTCGAGGGCACCACGCTCGAGACGTTCACCAACCAGTCCGGCGAATTCCGCCTGATCAACGTCCCGCCCGGCACCGCCAAACTCAAGGTGCTCTTCTCCGGCATGCCCCCGCAGGATGAGACCGTCTCCGTCGCCGCCGGCCAGACCGTCCAGCAGGACTTCTACCTCGTCTTCTCCAAGACGAATGCGAACCAGGCCGCCAAGGACATTGGCGATGTCGTGAAACTCGAAGCCTTCACCGTCGCGACCACCCGCGAGACCAACGCCACCAATATCGCCACCAACGAGCAACGTTTCGCCCCCAACATTAAGAACGTCGTCTCCTCCGACGCGTTCGGCGATGTCACCGAGGGCAACGTCGGCGAGTTCGTGAAATACCTCCCCGGCGTCACCGTGGACTACGTCGCCGCCGATGTGCGCACGATCTCCGTGCGCGGCTTCGCCGACAATTTCACCAACGTCACCTCGGACGGCGCGCGCATGGCCAGCTCTGCCTCCGGCAGCACCATCCGCACCTTCGAGCTCGAGCAGGTGTCCATCAATAACATCTCCCGCGTCGAGGTGACCAAGGTCCCGACGCCCGACCAGGCCGCCGACAGCCTCGGCGGTTCCGTGAACATGGTCAGCCGCAGCGCGTTCGAGTCCTCCGGCATCCAGTTCAAATACAAGCTCTACACCAGCTTCAACAGTGAGGACTACCAAGTCTTCAAAAAAACCGCCGGCCCCGGTAACAAGCCCACGCAAAAAGTCCTCCCCGGCTTTGATTTCAACTACATCGCTCCGCTCTCGAAAACCTTCGGTCTCGTGATCAACGGTCTCTCGTCAAATCAGTTTAATGAGCAGCACCGTTCGCAGCCCACGTGGCGTTTCGTCGGCGCCGGCGCAACCGTCACCAATCCCTACCTCCGCCAATACCAAGTCCAGGACGGCCCGAAGAACACCTTCCGCGATTCCTTCAGCGTCAAAGCCGATTGGAAACCCGCCCGCTACCACGTCCTCACCGTCGGCGCGCAGGTGAACTACTACCACTCCTTCTTCGCGAATCGTAACACCAACTTCGACGTCGGTAGCAGCGAGGTCCCCACTCCCGCCACCGGCATCCCGCTCACCTTCGGGCCCGCGTTCACCTATGGCGCCACCGGCCGCGGCACCGTTTCCCAAGGCAGCTCGTTCCGTGACAAATACGGCGCGACCCGCGCCGCGAATCTCAATCACACCTACAAGGGTCGCGCATGGGAAATCGACTCCGGCCTCAACGCCTCGATCTCGAAGACGTGGTATCGCACCAGCGAGCGCGGTCACTTCGCCGGCGTGAACACCAGCCTCCAGAGTGTCTCACGCGTCAACTACGACGGCATCACCTATCCCGCTCCCGCGAAATTCACCGCCCTCGATTCCGCCGGCACGCAGATCGACTACAACAATCCCGCGAACTACCGCATCACCACGCTCGGCAACACGCCCGTCGACGCCCGCGACGAATTTCGCGCCGGCCGCCTCAACGCCAAACACGCGATTCCGTTCCTGCCTTTCGAGGCCACCCTCAAGGTCGGCGGTCTCGTCCAGAAACAGAAGCGCGACATCAAGAGCTACAACGAGAGCACCACCTTCGTTGGCAAGGACGGCATCGCCAACACCGTCGATGACAGCCTCCTTCCCTACGTCGACACCGGCTACCTCGGCCAAGACAACGGCTACGGCTTCACCCGCCTGCCCTTCGCCGACGCCTACAAACTCTGGGCAGAGACGAAGACCAACCCGTCCTACTTTAGCACGACGCCCGCGCAGGCCGTTACCAACGAGACCAACCGCATCAACGGCTCCCTCCAGTTCTCCGAAAAGGTCTCCGCCGCCTACACGCAGTTTGAGAGCCGTCTCCTTAACCACCGCCTCGGCCTCGTTGGCGGCGTACGCTTCGAGAAGACCGACGACACCGGTCGCGGCCCGCTAATCGATCCCGACGCCCCCTTCGTTCGCGGTGCCGATGGCAAGTTCACCCTCTTGAATGGCGCCCGCGTCCGCAAAGCCGAGGCCGGCGCCGCCGGTTCGCTCCAGGAGCTCGCCCTCGTCCGCAAAGAGCGCGCTTCCTACGCCGAGCGCACCTACGACGGCTACTACCCCAGCCTCCACGCGACGTTCAACGTCACGGAAAGTATTCTCGTCCGCGCCGCGTTCGCGAAGACCTTCGGTCGCCCCGACCTCGGCTCGATCATCCCGAACACGACGATCGACGAAAACGACAATCCCAATCCTCCCGCCGGCTCCTCCCCCGGCAGCATCACCTACACGAACTCCGGCCTGAAGCCCTACTCCGCGAAGAACTACGATTTCTCCCTCGAGTATTACTTCCCCTCGGGCGGCCTCGTCTCCGCCGGTGTTTTCCGGAAGGATCTCACCGACTTCTTTGGCTCCATCAACACCGTCGCCACGCCCGCCATCCTTGATCAGCTCGGCCTCGACCAGCGCTACGTCGGCTGGACCGTCAACAGCCGCCTCAACATTGGCAGCGCGCGCATCGACGGCGCTGAGTTCAACTACATGCAACCGCTCAAGGCCATCGCCGCGCTCGGCAACTGGGGCAAGTATTTCAATTTCTCCGCCAGCGGCTCCGTCCTCCACCTCCAGGGTGCGAACGGTGCCGACTTCAACCGCTTCATCCCGAAGAGCGGCAGCATGGGCCTCACGTTCAGCCGCAAGCCCCTCGTCCTGATGGTCAAATACAACTACCGCGGCCGGCAGCGCAACTCCGCCCAGACCGGCACCGCGCCCAATGCCTTTGAGTATTACGATTCCCGTTACAACATCGACCTCAACGCCGAGTATACGTTCACCAAGCGCATCACGGTCTTCGCCAACGCCCGCAACGTCCTCAACACCCCGCAGGATCTTGAGCGCTACAGCCCCGATACCCCCGGCTACACGCACACCTACCGCAGCGAGGAGTTTGGCGTGCAGTTCGCCGTCGGCTTAAAGGGCACGTTCTAACCACCCGCCGTTCTGATTCTTCCCTCGCCCCGCGCGGCTCATCGGCCGCGCGGGGCTTTTTCGTTTCCGCCCCCCGCCGCGCCGATCACTTAACGCCATAAGCAACCCATCTTTTGCGTTTTATCAGTGTTCATCCGTGATCATCCGTGGTTAAAAAAACCTCCTTTTCCCATGAAACTCCGCCTCGCCTCTCTCGGTCTGCTCGCTGCCACCCTGTCGCCAGCCTTCGCCGCCGACCAGCTCGCCATCACCGTCACGCACGACCTCGCAATCGCCCGCCCCTCGGAGACGATCACCGTCCCATGGTCCAAGGTTTCGGAAGCAATACCCGGCGCCCTGCTTCAGCGCATCGCCGTCAAAAACGCCTCCGGCCAATCGCTTCCCTATCAGGTCACCAACATCGCCCCCCAGGCCAAAGATCCCACCGGCAAGGGCATCGCCTATGGTGAACTCATTTTCCAACACGACTTCGCCGCTGGCGAAAAATCCGCCACGTTCACCGTGGAGAAAATTGACGCCGTCGCGCCCGTTTTCCCGACCAAAGCTTTCGCCCGCTACATCCCCGAACGCCTCGACGACTTCGCTTGGGAGAATGACAAAATCGGCCACCGCACCTACGGCCCTGCGCTAGCCGCCCCCGCCACGCCCGGTGTCCCCAAAGAAGTTCTCATCACCAGCGGTCTCGATATCTGGTGCAAACGCGTGAGCTACCCCATCGTCGACCGCTGGTATAACAAGGGCCACGACCACTACCACAAAGACGAAGGCGAAGGCATGGACATGTATCAGGTCGGCCCCTCCCGCGGCTGCGGCGGCACCGGCATTTGGGACGGCACAAAACTCGCCGTCAGTCAAAACTACACGACATGGAAGGTCATCACCAACGGCCCCGTCCGCACCGTCTTCGAGCTCACCTACGCCGCCTGGGAAGCCGGCGGATTCAAAGTCAGCGAGACCAAACGCTTCACGGTCGATGCCGGCCACAACCTCGACCAAATGGACAGCACGTTCACCGTCGTCTCGGGCGAGACCAAAGAGCTCACCGTCGCCATCGGCCTCAATAAAACCCCCGGCGACAAAAACCAGGACGCGAAAATCCAACTCACGCCGACCGCCGCTCAAGGCTCGCTCACGCAATGGGTCGTCCAAAAGACCAACGGCCAACTCGGCACCGCTGTGATCGTTCCCGCCGCCTCGTTCACGGGCTTCGCCTCCGACGAACGCAACGACCTCGTCCTCGCCAAAGCCACCCCCGGCCAACCGCTTCGCTACTACGTCGGCGCCGGCTGGAGCAGAGCCGGTGAATTCACCACGAAAGAAAAGTGGCTCGCCTACATCGCGGACGAATCCGCCCGCCTCGCCTCCCCCGTCAAAATCATCGTCGCCGCCAAATAATCCGCGGTCATTGCGAGGAGCGCAGCGTCGCGGCAATCAATCTGATACCTCTCCCTCTCTCCATGAAACTTCACTACTTCCCCACTCCCGAAGCCACCAACACGCTCTCCACCGACGAGCTCCGCAATCGCTTCCTCATCGGCGGACTCTTTCAACCCGGTGCCGTCATCGCCCACTACACCGACCTCGACCGCATGATCTGCGGCGCCGCCGTCCCCACCACCACGCCGCTCGCGCTCCCCGCCGACAAAGAACTCGGCACGTCCTTCTTCCTCGAGCGCCGCGAAATCGGCATCCTCAATGTCGGCGCCGGCCCCGGTATCGTGCACGTCGGCGGCACCACCTACACGCTCGCTACCCTCGACTGTCTCTACATCGGCCTCGGCGAAAAAGACGTCACCTTCGAAAACGGCTCCGCCGGCCAAGCCCAGTTCTACTTCGTCAGCACGCCCGCCCACGCGAAACATCCGACCACGCTCGCCCGCCGCGCCGATGTTTCCGCCGCCCCCATTGGCGACGTCACCAAGGCCAACCGCCGCACGATCCTAAAATACATCCACCTCGACGGCATCAAAAGCTGCCAACTCGTCCTCGGCTTCACCGAATTCGAACCCGGCAGCATCTGGAACACGATGCCCCCGCACACCCACAGCCGCCGCACGGAAATTTACCTCTACTTCGACCTCGGCGAAAACGTCGCGATGCACTTCATGGGCGAACCGCAAGCCACGCGTCATCTCGTCGTCCGCGATCGCGAGGCCGTCCTCTCGCCCGCCTGGTCGATCCACTGCGGCGTCGGCACCGGCGCTTATCGCTTCGTCTGGGCCATGGGCGGCGACAACCAAGTCTTCGCCGACATGGACCCTGCCCCCATCGCGACCCTCCGCTGATCCCACTCCCCCGTGCCACGGGCTTTCCAGCCCGTGATACCCCGTCTTCCTAGTCTTCCGAGTCTTCTCAGTCTTCCCCCATGTCCTATCTCGACCAAAAATTCGGCGTTCGCGGTAAAGTCGCGCTCGTCACCGGTTCCTCCCAAGGCCTCGGCCAAGCCATGGCTCTCGCTCTCGCGCGCTCCGGCGCCGACGTGATCATCAACGGCCGCGACGCCGCGAAACTCGCGCCGGTCGTCGCCGGGCTTTCCGCCCTCGTCCCCACGTCCCGCTTCCACGCCATCGCCGCCGACCTCGGTGACCGCGCCGCCGTCCAGCGCCTCATCGACGAAGCGATCGCCTGGCAGGGCCACCTCGACATCCTCATCAACAACGCCGGCCTCATCAAACGCACCCCCGCCGCCGATCACACCGACGCCGATTGGGATCTCATCCTCAACGTCAACCTCACCGGCGTCTTCACCGCTTGTCGCGCCGCCGGCAAACATATGCTCGCCCGCGGCTCCGGCAAGATCGTCAACATCGCCTCCCTGCTCACGTTTTTCGGCGGTATCACGGTTCCCGGATACGCCGCCAGCAAAGGCGCCGTCGGCCAGCTCACCAAAGCCCTCTCCAACGAATGGGCCGGCAAAGGCGTCAACGTGAACGCCATCGCCCCCGGCTACATGCGCACCGACAACACCGCTGCCCTCCAAGCCGACCCCGTGCGGTCCAAAGAAATTCTCAGCCGCATCCCCGCCAATCGCTGGGGCGAACCCTCCGACCTTGAAGGCGCCGTTGTCTTCCTCGCATCACCCGCCAGCGACTACCTCAGCGGCCACGTCATGGCCGTCGACGGCGGCTGGTGCGGTCGCTGATCCCCCGATTCCCGTAGCCCTGCTCGTGAGAGCAGGGACCGCGCCGCCACCAGTCGTAGGGCCGGCGCTCGTCGCCGTGCCGTCACGCCCACCGCTCGAAGCCCCGTGCCTCGCCGATCAGGCGAAGCCCGCACCTATCCGCTCCCCCAACACGCCTCCGAAAAATCAGCGAAGATCAGCGGTTCACTCTTCCGTCTCATCCGCTCATCCGCCGCTGTCCCCATCACCTCCGCGCTACCCAAAAATCCCCATCGGCTTCACCTCAAACCCCGGAAACACACTCGCCGTTTCCGCCGCCCCAAACCCCGCTCCCTGCCGCGCCAACACCGACGCCAGCACGTTTCGATAATTGTTCAGCACCGGCAGATCGCCGTAGCCCTCCAACAGTCCTCGTTTCTCCAACACCTCCGGCGCCAGCCCGCGCCACTCGCCGTGCACGCGCCCACCACGCACCCCACCGCCAAGCACAAACATCGCCGATCCTCGCCCGTGGTCTGTGCCAAACGCCGAGTTCTCCTCCACCGTCCGCCCAAACTCGGTCATCACGACCACCGTCGTCGTCGCCATCCGCGCGCCCAGATCTTTCCGCAATGCCGCGAGCCCGTCCGCCAGCTTTCCCGCGAGCCCTTCGACCTGCCCCTGCTGCGCAAAATGCGAATCCCACCCAGGTAGATCAATTGAAGCCGCCTCCAATCCCACGTCGGCCTTGATCAACCGAGCCAGCTGACTCAGCCCGTTCGAAAAATCATCGCGTCCGTACGTTGCCCCGTTGTCCGGCCGATACTTCGTCGTGCGCATCGCCTCGATCCGCACCAGCGCCGCAAACGTATCGCGCGCGGCCGTCCCGAGTTGTCCGCGTTGCATCGCGTAGAGCCGCTCCAGCTGCGTCCCAAACGCCGGCGTCCTTCCCGCGATCGCGAAATCCTCCAAGCTTTGCATCACGGTCACCGTCGGCGCCCCCAGCAGACACTCCGGCAACGCCTTCCCGACCGCCACGCACGCGAGCGCACCCCGCGACTCACTCGGCCGCGTGCGCAAATACCGCCCGAGCCAACCGCCCGCCACCACCCCACCGTGCTCCATCAAATCCTGCGCCTCGAAATGCGACCGCGTCTGATCCTCCGTCCCGCACGCCTGCACGATCGCCAACTCACCCTCGCGCCACGCCGCTTCCAACGGCTGCAGTTTCGGATGCAGTCCAAAGCGCTCATCCAGTCTTACCGCGTCTTTCGCCGCAATCCCCAGCCGCGGCCGCGCCCGATAGTAGTGGTCGTCCGTCACCGGCGGCACGAGCGCCAACCCGTCCGCCGCCCCGCGCAAAAAGATAACCACGAGCGTCCGCCGCTCGTCGCCATTGCCCGAAATGACTGCTTGGGGAGATGCCATGTGGAGAAACCTCAGCAATGTTGAAACGCCGGTGACGCCAACAACAGCGCCAACCCCGCCCCCGACTCCTGATACGCCCCGCGCTCCAGCTCGCTCGCCCGCCGCCCCAACACCGTCGCCATCAATCCCTCGTCGCCCCCCAACCGCTCCCGCAACGTCTCGCTCTCCACGCTCGTGCCCTTGATCCCGTTGTTCGCCAACGCGCTCGCAAAATTCCACCGCCACAGTAGCGAACTTTGCCAGTGCGACGCCGCTTCCGGATACCCGTCCGGCGTCGAGTAACGAAACGGCGCGTGCCCCAGTCGCACCAAGTAATCCACCAGCGCCTTCGACGCATCCGTCTCCGCATTGGTCGCCCGCAACGCCGACACCACGAAATGAAACGGCCGCTTGAATTTTTTTCCGCGCCCGTCCTGCCGCCAAAATTCCTCTGTCGCAAACAGCGCCCGCAGCGTCGTCGGCACATCTCCCCCCGACCGCGCAAACGCCGCCGCCGTCGCCGCGACCGCCGCCTCAGGCGGTTCATCGGCGATAAACTTCCGGCACAATTTCTCCGCGACATGCCTCGCCGTGCTCGGATGTGCCACGACGATCTCCAACACCCGATCCAAATCCCGCGCGCCGCCACCCGCCGCAATCTCTACTCCCAGCAAGCGCTTCGCCCCGTCATCGTGCGCCCACGCCTGAAACTCCACTCGTCCCTTAAAAAACTTTTTCTTGTCCCGCACCGTCCAGCCCGTGAGGCACCGCGCCACCTCCATGACGTCCTGTTGCGTGTAGCCGCCGTGCACGCCGAGCGTGTGCAACTCCAACAACTCCCGCGCATAATTTTCGTTCGGCTTGTCCTCCGGCTTCACCCGTCGGTTCGCCCGGCCGTCGAGATACCAGAGCATCGCCGGACTCACCGCGCTCTCCCGCAACATCTCCCGAAAATTTCCCAGCGCATGCGCGCGGATCACATCGCGATCATCCGCCGCTTTCAGCCACTTCGCCTCCGCCTTCGAGGGGTCGATATTAAAATGATCCGTCCAAAACTGCACCATCACCTCGTAGAGCTGCCGTTCGCTCAACACCGCCCGCAGCACCGTCGCCCGCGTCAAATCCTCGAGCAGCACCTTGTCTTTGAATTCGTAAAGGTGACTCACCCGTGCGCCCTTGTCCTTCATCGCCGGAAACAACGCCTGCAACGGATCGCTCGCATCGCCCTGCCGCGCCAACAGCGTCCCCTCCGGATCGGCCAGACTGTCGAACTCGTGCCGGATCACCCGCTCGCACATCCAGTCTTCCAATTTCTGCGGCGCCAATTGCTCCTCGATAAACGCCTTCACGCCCAACGCCGACACCCGCGCATGATCGCCCGGCCGCACTCCCAACGTGATCCGATTCAGCACATGGGAAACCTCATCGAGTTCGGTCCCACTCGGCGGCGTCAACGCCCCCGCCAGCGGCGGCGCCGTCGGCTTCCCCAACCATCGCCGCACCTCCACCGTGCTTTCCTTCACCTGCCCACACCCGCTCCCCGCCGCCACGACGACTGCGCCGGCTCCCGCCACCAGAAACTGTCGCCGCGTCACGCTCACGTCGGTCCCGTGGCTGATTTTTCGCCGGCCGCGTTTCGCGCTAACACCAGTGCACCCAGTCCGGCGAGCAACGTCAGTGGCAGCAACACGATCGTGCCATACGTGATCGCGAGCACGATCCCGCCCCGCCGCACGCGCCGCCAAAGTTCGTCCCCGTCCGCCACCGTCGCCATCCCCCGGCCAATCTGCAACGCCAGCCCCGCCGTCCCGGCCAGCGCCAGGAGTAGCACGAGGATCATAAGCGCAATGCTCAACAATTTGGCCGCAGGGTTCGTCGAGAATTTTGTCACGAGCGCCAGCCCGAAGACCAACGGCACGGCACACGCCAACCCGACAGCGAAACACTTCAGCGGCGCCGTCCCGAACCCGTGCGCACAACGTTCCACCAGCCGTGGAAACAGACCCACCACCGCCAGCCACCAACCGACAAATACCGTGAGCAATCCGGCGACGGAAAGGACAACCGTGAAGACATCAGCGAGGTTCATAAGGGACGGAGGTTGAGAACGAGGACCATACCCTTCGCCTGACGCGCCCTGATCACAAGGGTTTCATTTCAACCCGCACCCCGCCTCATCGGCGCACAAATATTCCCGATCGCCCGCCGCCCCTCCTGCGCCGTACCTCCGGCCCCCGCTCCCGCCCGACCACCTAGTATTACTCGGTCACGTCCCGGTAAAAATCGCTCGAAATAAAGTGTCACGTATTACGTGACACTCACTCTGAGAAATGACGGATTTCGGGCAGACCAGGTAACCGAGAAACCCTTGCCCACCCGCGTCGGCAAACCGCGTTCCAAAAATATGATTGACAGATTACTCTGCGACGTAGAGTTCTCTGCCATGAACCTTAGCCCGCAAGAGGCCGCCCGCGCTCTGGCCGAGATCGAACAGACCCGCGCCACCATGCGCCAAGCGATCCGCGACCACCGCGGCCATTATCACCTCTGGATCTGGGGTGCCGCCTGGATTGCCATGCCGCTCTACGCCCAATTCGTCGGCGACGCCCACGCCCGCCAACTCGGCTTGCTTTGCCTCCCTGCCGGGTTGCTGTCCGCCCTCGTCGGTCGCGCTCAGTCCCGCCAGATCCGCCTCCCCGCCAACACCCGTTTTCTCGGCGTCATCGCGGCCCTCGTTTGCTTCGCGCTGATCTTCCCCCTCGTCCTCGGCGCCCAGCCCGCCCTCCGTCCGCTCTACGCCTACACGTGCTTGGTCGTCATGCAGGCCTACGTCGTCGCCGGTTTGTGGACCGACAGCTATCTGCTCTGGACCGGCATTGTCATCAGCGCCTTGATTTTGATCGGCCTCTTCGTTTTCCCCGCGATCTTTTGGATTTGGATGGCCGTCTTTGGCGGCGGCTCGCTGGTCGCGACCGGTTTCTACGTCCGCCACTCTTGGCGCTGAGCCTCCTCCCATGCCCGAACTCGACGAGCTCATTCATCAACCGGTGCGGCTGCGCATCATGTCGGCCCTCACCAGCCTCGAACCCCGGAAGCAGGTCGATTTCTCCTTCCTCAAGGACAAACTCGACCTTACCGACGGCAACCTCGGCGCCCATCTCCGCGCACTGGAAGACGCCGGTTACCTCACTCTCGAAAAGACCTTCGTCGAGCGCCGTCCAAAAACCTTTGTCTCCGCCAGTGCTGCCGGCCGCAAAGCATTTACCGCCCACGTCGCCGCCCTCCAAGCGATCCTCAATTCTTCCTGAGGCCACCCCGCAACCTCCCAATTTCCGGCGTAACTTTTCCACCGCCCCCCAGTTTACCCTCATTTCCTCCATGCTCTCCCTCCGCTCCGTCACCAAACGCTACGGCGCCCTCACCGCCCTCGACGGCATTTCCCTCGACCTAGCCCGCGGCGAATTCTTCGGCCTCCTCGGCCCCAACGGCGCCGGCAAGTCCACCACGATGTCCCTCATCGCCGGTCTCCGCGCCCCCGATTCCGGCACCCTCACCCTCGACGGCCAGCCCCTCACCGCTGCCAACTCCGCCGCCCGCCTCTCCCTCGGCCTCGTCCCCCAACACGTCGCCCTCTACCCTGAACTCTCCGCCGATCAAAACCTGCGCATCTTCGGCGAACTCTACGGCCTGCGCGGCGCCGACCTCCGCTCCCGCATCGACGCCGCCCTCGAAGCCGTCCAACTCGCCGACCGCCGTCGCGAACCCGTCAAAAATTTTTCCGGCGGCATGTCCCGCCGCCTCAACCTCGTCGCCGCCCTCCTCCACCGTCCGAAACTGCTCCTCTGCGATGAACCCACCGTCGGCGTCGACCCCCAGTCGCGCAACGCCATCTTCGAATACCTCGAACGCCTCAACCGCGAGGGCCTCACCGTCATCTACTCCACCCACTACATGGAGGAAGCCACCCGCCTCTGCTCGCGTATCGGGATTATCGATCACGGCAAACTCCACGCCCTCGGCACCCTCGACGAGCTCCTCGCACACCTCCCCTTCGATGAGGAAATCCGTTTCCCCGCCAATGCCGCCACCGCCCCCCTCGCCGCCCAACTCACCGCGCACGGCGAACTCGCCACCGAAAACGACACCCACCGTTTCCGCCCGCTTCCCACCCTCAAGCTCTCGTCGTTCTTCGCCCTCGCCGAATCCCACTCCCTCCCCGGCCGCCTCTTCACGAGCCAACGGCCGACCCTCGAAGCCCTGTTCCTCCACCTCACCGGCCGCACCCTCCGCGAGTGAACGGAAGAACGCGAGACGTGGAAGAGAGTAAGCACGCAAGATCCACCGTCTCCCCCTCCCCACTTCCGCGTCTCCCCAGTCTCCCCCTCTTCCCCACTTCCGCGTCTCCCCAGTCTCCCCGTCTTCCCCACTTCCGCGTCTCCCCAGTCTCCCCGTCTTCCCCACTTCCCCGTCTTCCCCTCCCCTCCATGAACTCCGTCCTCGTTCTCGTCCGCAAAGACTTCACCAATTTCTTCCACAATAAAGCCGCCGTTTCGCTCACGTTCATCGTCCCCTTCGTGATGATCTGGCTCTTCGGCCTCGTCTTCGGGGTCAACCGCAAAGACTCCGGCCCCTCCGGCATTCCCCTCGCCGTCGTCAACGCCAGTGCGAACCCCGCCGCCGCCAAACTCGTCGATGCCCTCCGCGCCGAAAAAAGCTTCCGCGTCATCACCACCACCGACGACGCCGCGCAGCGCCCGCTCACCGAGGCCGATCTCCGCTCCGCCATGCAGGCCCCCGGCGCGAAATACCGCTTCGCCGTCGTCATTCCCGACGACCTCATCAGCGACACCCGTCTCGGCCTTCACCTAAAATTTCTCTCCAACCCGCGCAACGAAATCGAAACCCAGACCGTCAACGGCATTTTCCAAAAAACCATCTTCTCCAACGTCCCCGAACTCCTCGGCCAATCCCTTCGAGCCCGCGCGGAAAAATTTATCGGCGCCGCCAAGCTCGACCGCTTTAACGGCGCGCTCTCTTCCGCCATCGGCACGGCCTTCGGCGGCGATCCCGCTGAAATCAAGCGCCAGCTCGACGGTGGCGACTTCGGCATGGGAGACCTCACGAAAAGGAAACCCACCGACCCCACCCTCCGCCGCCTCGACACTCCTTCACCCACCCCGACGCCCGGCGATACCGCCACTTCAATTTCAACGCCCAAGTCTTCCACTAGCCCATCGAGCTCCCCCGACGTGTTCTCCCAAATCGTCCGCATCGACACCGAACAAGTCGTCGGCGCCAAAGTCAAAAACCCCGCTGCCACCTCGCTCGTCGGTGGCTGGGCGATTCAGTTCCTCCTTTTCGCCGTCAGTGCCTCCGCCGCCAGCCTCTTCCGCGAACGCGACGCCGGCATTTTCCAACGCCTCCTCGCCGCCCCCGTCACCCGTGCCCACATCCTCTGGAGCAAATTCATTTACGGTGTCGTCCTCGGCCTCGTGCAGCTGGTCGTGCTCTTCCTCGCCTCCACGCTGATCTACGGCACCGAAGTCCTGCCCCATCTCGGTCTACTCTCCCTTGTCTGCATCTTCGCCGCCGCCGCCTGCACGTCCTTCGGCATGCTGCTCGCCGCCGTCTCGACGTCTCCCGAAGCCGCCAGCGGCCTCGCCACCTTTCTCATTATGCTCATGAGCGCGATCGGCGGCGCCTGGTTCCCCGTCACGTTCATGCCCGAGTTCATCCAACAATTCAGCAAACTCACCCTCGTCTACTGGTCGATGGAAGGCTTCAGCGCCGTCCTCTGGGCCGGCCAATCTTTTCTCCAAATCCTCCCCATCCTCGGCATCCTCGGCGCCATCACCGCCACCGTCATGTCGATCGCCATCTGGCGCTTTAACCGCGGGAAGATTTTCGGCTAAAAAATATTTTCCGTCTCCACGCTTGCAGCGCGAAATCGGCGGCCCGATAACCCGCCCTCTTTCGCCGCTCGCATGCCCACCGCCTCCACCGCACCCCGTCTCGCCCCCGCCGCCCCTGCGGCGACCCCGGACACCCAGGCGCACCTCGAGGAAGACCAACACCAACTCGCCCGCTGGCGCGACGAACTCGAAGCCCGTCTCGAAGAACGCCTCGCCCACCAAGCCCGCCATCGCGACCAACTCGACGATGCCCTCGACCACCTCGAAGGCGTCCGCCAGTCCGTCCGCGATCGCACCGCCGATCTCGCCGCGCCCGCGCCTTCCGATCGCTCAACTCCGGCTTCCCCCTCCCCGGCCGCCGCTCGCTCAACGCTCAGCGCTCAGCACTCAGCGCCTCCCCCCGAACCGTTTTCCCCCAACGACCTCGCCAGCTACCAGCGCCCCTCCCTCGATTTCCTCCGCCCCGCCTCCGCCGCCGAGAAAAATTTCTCCAGCCCCGAGGAACTCGCGACCAATAAGCGCATCCTCCAAGACTCGCTCGACAGTTTCACGATCGACGCCTTCGTCCACGACGCGATCGTCGGCCCCCGCGTCACCCAATTCCGCGTGAAGCCAGGCTTCGGCGTGCGCGTCGAATCCATCGTCGCCCTCGAGAAAAA
>Ga0209829_10000976_pt1 | contig 24282 bp, 20 predicted proteins | sample C_140205_EF_Meta_FD_187311 | JGI IMG/M metagenome (GOLD analysis project Ga0209829, IMG submission 187311) | Freshwater microbial communities from Lake Croche, Canada to study carbon cycling - C_140205_EF_MetaG (SPAdes) (version 2) | ecosystem: Environmental > Aquatic > Freshwater > Lake... | reverse complement strand
CTACCGTTGGGTACGGGATGAGATGGTCATCCGGATGAACAAACGGCTCACCCCTCAGGCGCTGGAAAATCTCAACCAGCAGTACGACCACCTTCTGGTATCTGGTCATATCGTGCAGCGGGAGGCGCTTCCCGAGGAGTCTGATGACCAGTCTGCAGCGGGTCTTCCTCGCCTCGTCCTCATTCCTCACAAGCGAGAGTTCGGAATGCTTCGTCTCCTGATCAACGCGATTAATGATTCTGCGGTGATCGAGAAGCAGGCAGATCAGGCTGGAGCGGCCACGCTACCCAGTTGAAGCGACACTGATGTAACGATAGAATGCCCTCTGCTATCCCAGCGATGAAAAAGTCTTCCAACGTTTCCCTCTATGATACAACGCTGCGTGACGGAACGCAGGGCGAGGGAATCTCTTTCAGTCTTTTGGATAAGATCCAGATCGCCAAAAAGCTCGCCTCCTTTGGTATGGACTACATCGAGGGGGGATGGCCGGGTTCCAATCCCAAGGATCTCGCTTTCTTTGCCGAGGCCCGCAAGCACGATCTTGGGATGGCCAAGCTTGCAGCCTTCGGCAGCACACGACGTGCCGGGATTGCCGCCTCCGCTGATCCGCAGATCGCCCAACTCCTTGCGGCGGAAACCCCGGTAGTCACCATCTTTGGAAAAAGCTGGAAACTTCAGGTGGAGAAGGTGCTCGGTGTCCCTCATGCCGAGAATCTCGCAATGATTCGTGACAGCGTGGATTACCTGAAGTCGCAAGGCAGGGAGGTTTTTTACGACGCGGAACATTTCTTCGACGGCTTCAAGGATGACGCGGAATTTGCCATGGCGACACTTGCCGCTGCCGCCGAGGGTGGGGCCGACGCGCTTGTGCTCTGTGACACCAACGGAGGCACAATGCCTGATGAGATTGCAGTGATCACGGCCGTCGTGGAGAACCGCTTCCCCGGTAAGGTCGGAATCCACACGCACAACGACTGTGGAATGGGGGCAGCTAATGCCCTTTCTGCTGTCCGCGTGGGTGCTGTTCAGATCCAAGGTACGATGAACGGGTACGGTGAACGGACAGGCAACTGCAACCTCACGACGGTCATCCCATGTCTTCAACTCAAAATGGGTATTCCCGTCGTGCCCGACCTCACACGCCTGCGTGAGGTCTCTCTCTTTGTCGATGAGTTGGCCAATTGCCACCCGGACGTCCGAGCTCCGTTCGTGGGAAGTACGGCTTTTGCCCACAAGGGTGGCATGCATGTCAATGCTGTCGCCAAGACAGCCGAGGCCTACGAGCACATCAAGCCCTCCGCTGTTGGTAACCAGCAGAATATCCTCGTTTCAGAACTCTCAGGCCGTAGCAACATCCTGATGAAGGCCGACGAGTTGGGCCTCTCACTCTCCAAGGAGGATCCCGCCGTTCTTCGCGTGCTGGAGAGGATCAAGTCGTTGGAATCGGTAGGCTATGAGTTCGAGGCGGCAGATGCCTCCCTTGAACTCCTCATCCGCAAGGAGCTCGGCCTGCACGTTCCCCTCTTCGAGTTAAAGGGTTATCATTGCAGTTTCCGCCGTGATGCGGAGGGATCCTCCACGACCTGCTCGGCGACTGTTTCCGTGCGTGACGGAGAAAACAGTTTGGAGATGACTGCCGAGGGGGATGGTCCGGTGAATGCCCTCGATGCAGCTCTGCGCAAGGCTCTCCAGCAGCTCCACCCTTGGATCTCTGGCATTAGCCTCTCGGATTACAAAGTCAGGATCGTCGACGGGGGGAGGGGGACCGCCGCTCGTACTCGCGTGCATATTCTCTCCAGTGAAGGTGCTGAGTCTTGGGGCACTGTGGGAGTCTCTGACAACATCATCGAGGCGAGCTGGATGGCGCTGGTGGACTCGCTCGAATTTCGCGCATCACGTCGCGCGGTTTAGTTGCGGCGCATCTCAAGTTCGGGCGACTGGCGGGATCTCACTCCCGACTCTGCAGCCAACCTTTCTCAGCCCTCGGGAATAACCGCCTGCTGAACTCCCTATCTGTTGTCCCTACTGGTCGCTGTAGCGGTTGACCTTCCAGGTACTCGGTGAGTTGGTCTTGTGAGAGGTGTTTCCCGAGTGACGGGAGGAGGATGATTTGGATGGTTTCCCGTGAGATGATTTTTTCGATCCATGCCAGACTCGGCCCAGTGCCCAAGGACGATCGGCGGTTGGGAGTAAGAAGTGTGCAGCCGGAGTGGGGACGTTGCGTCCGCCGCCCGCAAGTTTTCTTCTGGCCATGATGAACTCAGTGGGAAGCCAGTAGCTCCTCAAGTCCCGGGTGCCGGCCGAATGGTTCACGCCGATGGTAAGATCCCTATGGATCTCAAAATGGAGATGTGCGGGGTACATGCCGTGGTTGGTTCCGATCGTCCCCACTTGCTGTCCTTTGCTGATCTGCTGGCCTTCGCGCACGTTGATCCGATCAAGGTGCGCGTAGAGAGAGTCAGCGAACTTCAACTGGCGATTCTCGATCCAAGCGTGTCGGATCATCACGATATTTCCCCATGCCACATGCACATCCCTCGCCAGCACAACGATTCCGTTGCCGATAGCATAGACAGGGCGCCCGAGCCCCTTTGAGCTTCCACCGTCGGTGACCCAATCCTCTCCGAGATGTCCCCCGGCGCGGAATCCGCGTGATTTGTAAAAGCCAGCTCCCTCTGGGGGGGTAACGGGAAGGGCAAATCCGTCCGCCGTGCGAGATACCAGCTGTGCAGGGGAGTTTCCCGTGAGCGCCACCATGAGAATGAGCAACAGGGGGAACAGTCTCAGTAATGTCGGGCGGTCAGACACAAGCTCCTAAGATTAGGAAAGTCGCCAAGGGGACGCAATACCCGCCTTTTACTCCCCATTTGATTTGGGGGTGGTAATCTGGTTGCACCGATTGCAGTCGCGTGTTGAAGTGATTGCCATCTTTTTTGATTCGATCCATGTCCAACTCTCCGATCACCACACCTGCTCTCCTTGCTCTCGAAGATGGGCGCGTTTTTCACGGCTACTCGATTGGGGCGGCTGGTAACGCCATCGGCGAAATCTGCTTCAACACCTCGATGAGCGGCTACCAAGAGGTGCTGACCGATCCTTCCTACAGGGGGCAGATCGTCACCATGACCTACCCTCTCATCGGGAATTATGGAACCAGCTTCGAGGATGCCGAGAGCACATGCCCGCAGCTTCGTGGATTTGTGATCGAGGAACTATCTCGTGTGGAGAGCAACTGGCGTTCTGATGAGGCGCTTCCCGCTTATCTCAAGAAGCACGGCATTCCTGCGATCGGAGGGATTGATACGCGTTCCCTCACGCGTCATCTCCGCACCCAGGGAGCCATGCGCGCCTGCATCTGCAGTGACGGTAGTGATGAGGCCACCGCCGTTGCTCGTGCCAAAGCTGCTCCTGGACTTGAGCAACTTGACCTTGTTGGCGAAGTCTCCACCAAGGAGCCGTATGAGTGGGATCCGGAGGGTAAGGAGAGTGCCCAATACGGCGAGGCCTCGTTAAAGAAGGCGAAGGGAGATCGCGAGCCCCTCGTTGTGCTGTATGATTTCGGTGTGAAGCGGAACATCCTGCGACTGCTCCGTTCCCATGGGGTACGCATCATGGTGGTTCCTGCAGATACATCGGCCGAGAAGGCGCTGGCATTCCAGCCCGATGGTATCTTCCTTTCCAACGGCCCTGGTGATCCCGCTGTTCTCACTACCGCCCACGAGACGGCGCGTCAGCTTGCGGAGGCCAAGCCGGTCTACGGTATCTGTCTCGGCCACCAAATTCTTTCACTAGCATTCGGCGCCAGCACCTTCAAGCTCAAGTTTGGTCATCGCGGGGCCAATCAGCCAGTCCAAGACCTCCGGAGTGGCAGGGTGCTCATTACTTCGCAGAATCATGGATACGCCGTGAAGGAGGAAGGGCTGCCCAACGAACTTGAGGTCACCCACCGCCATCTCAACGACGGAACTGTGGCTGGTATCAAACACCGCACCAAGAAAGTGAGCGCCGTTCAGTTCCATCCCGAGGCCTCGCCAGGTCCCCGTGACTCAGCTCCCTTTTTTGAGGAATTTGTCTCGGTGTTAAAGGGTTGACGTCGGTTGGCCGTCGAAGGAGGAGCTGTGGGAATTCGGACGATTTCAGAACCTTTCGGCTGCTTCCCTAAAAGCCTTCAGTCTTCAGCCAAACAGTCTGCATGCTTCGGCGGCACTTACTCCCCTAGTTCCACATTCCAGTAGGCGAGATCGATGAAGTGGCTCCAACTCTCATCAACTCCGCCCGCGAAGGTGATATTCACAAAGGGCCTCCATTTGGGACGCTTTGGTTTTTTGAGAAGCTGCATTCTGGCCTCGTGAGGTAGGCGGTTCCCTTTGCGCGTGTTGCAAGGGATGCAGGAGCAGACGACATTTTCCCAAGTTGTCTGGCCGCCGCGATCACGTGGAAGGACATGATCAATGTTCAGGCTAGACCGATCAAAGAGGGTTCCGCAGTACTGGCAAGTGTTCTTGTCTCTCTCGAACACATTTAAACGCGTGAACTTGACCTCTTTTTTTGGGAGCCGATCGAAGAGGCAGAGGACAATGATTCTTGGCACCCTGATCTTGAGTGAGATGGTCTGAAGCATTCTCGGCTCCGGATTGGAGAGTGAAAAGTGCCGCCAGCTTAAAAAATCATGCGTGAGGAAGTTGTTGCTGCCATCGCCTGCGACAACCTGTGCATGACCTTGGTAGAGGAGCGTGAGGGCACGCCGGGCAGAGCAGGTGTTGATTGCCTGCCACAACCTATTGAGGACGAGAACAGGCTGATCGAGCAATGTGTCCATGATCTTGTGGTTAGTAACAAGTTAGCAACTATCAGCGCTGCGAGGTAATTGTCAATGAAGGGGCCATAAAATCTCGCTCCCCTCTGTTAATTTCACTCAATGGATGGATCGAGTCAGAGGAAAAATCAAAAGGGAGGTTTGATCTTTGTGGCAATTATCTATACACCTCACTACCCCTTACAACTGTTATGATGCGCGCTCTGCTTTTCTTGCTGCTCCTTTGCGGAGCCATGGCTTCACTGATCGCAGCAGACCCATCTGAACAATTTCTTACGGCTTATCAGACTTTTCAAGATGGGGAAAAATTAGAACGAGGTGGCAATACTTCCGATGCCGCGAAAAAGTACCGATTTGCGGAGAGTCTCTTGCTCGGAATCTCTAAGAATGATCCTTCATGGCAGAAGGCGGTAGTGGAATATCGCCTCAAAAAAACACGTGAAAGCCTCGAACGTGTGCAGGGAAGTGCTTTTGAAGGGGGGGATGCATCTGTTTCTAACCAAGACTCCCAGGGTGGAGTGCAGGCAGGTGGTGTTCAACCTCCCGAGCCCAGTGTCTCGGTTGGCCCCAGTATCACCATCGTGCCACCGGGGTCGTCACCCGATCGTGTAAGTAAATCAGTAGGAGATTCCTCGGGCGAGCTTCGCAAACTCCGACGCCAGATCGATGACCTCAAAGGTCAACTGACCGAGACGCAGAGTGCCCTCAAGTCCCAGAAAAACAGGGCAAAGGATTTGGAGAATGCAGAGTGGGTAACAATGCGCTCCAAATTAGAAAATGATCTGGATGTCGCCAATAGGACGATTTCCGATTTGAAGAGGGATCTTAAGGCTCGCTCCAACTGGGAGAAGGATCTCAAGGATCTTCAAATGAAACTGGATGCTGCCGTGGCTGACAAACTTGCAACGGAAGAGCAGTACTCGGAAAGGGAGAGAAAATCCGCTGAGGCCACAGTGGCACTGACGAAGCAACTTCAGGAGGCACAGCAGAAGCTTGCTGAGGGTGCCGACACTCGCAAGAAGTATGAACAAATTGGGAGCGATGTGGAGAAGAGTAGAGAAGCGTTGGACCAGCTAAAGTCGAAGCTAGAACACTCGGAGATGGTGGCCAAAGAGAGTGCAGAAAAAAACGCAGCCCTACAAAAACAGCTTACTAAAGCTACAGAGATGTTGGCAGGCGCACAAAGGCAGGCTGATGAGCTTGCTCCGCTGCGTGAGAAACTCAAAGGCCTGGAGGCCGCTTCCATGCAAGAGAAGGATGAGACGAAACTCGCCAACGAGAAGCTTTTGGTCCTTGAGCAGACTTCCCAGAAATTTAAGAAGGATGCCGCAGGCCGTGAGGCGACCCTCCGTTCCGATCTTCAGGCCCTAGAAGAAGATCGCCAGAAAATCGCTGCAAAGGCAGCAGCTCTCACTGAGCTGACAAAGGATGCGAGCAAGGTATCTGGTCTGGAGTATGAGTCTCAGAACTTAAAGAAAACTGTCGTTCAACTTCAGGATCGCATCACCGCGGCTGACAAAGAACTCTTGAAGGCGCGTGCCGATGCTGAAGCTTCGGATAAAGCATCCAAAATATCAGCAGAAAAGCTGGCTGCGACGACAGCAGCACTTATGGGAGAGAAATCCTCCCTAGAAAGTGAGCGCCTGCGTTTGACGGCAAAGCTGGAGGAGGCAGCCAAGAGTAATGCTGATCTTGGAAAGAGGGCAGCAGCATCAGCTTCGATGAGCAAGGAGATGGAGCAGCTCAAGGGGCAGCTTGCCGAGAATGCCAAGGCCCTTGAGCAGTCAAAGTCATTGCTTGCAGAGAGCCAAAAGAGTGCCGCACAGGAAAAATCGAAATTAGAATCCTCTGTCAAGTCGCTCTTAGCTGCGAAGGATGAGGCCGGCAAGTACTCGAATAAAGTCGACGCTGATCGGTCCGCCTTGGAGGAGGAGCGCCTGCGTTTGACGGCAAAGCTGGAGGAGGCAGCCAAGAGCAATGCTGATCTTGGAAAGAGGGCAGCAGCATCAGCGTCGATGAGCAAGGAGATGGAGCAACTCAAGGCGCAGCTTGCCGAGAATGCCAAGGCACTTGAGCAGTCAAAGTCATTGCTTGCAGGGAGCCAAAAGAGTGCCGCGCAGGAAAAATCGAAATTGGAATCTTCAGTCAATTCGCTCCTCGCTGCGAAGGATGAGGCCGGCAAGTACTCAAATAAAGTCGATGCTGATCGGTCCGCCTTGGAGGAGGAGCGCCTGCGGTTGACTGCTAAGCTGGAGGAGGCAGCCAAGAGTAATGCTGATCTTGGAAAGCAGGTATCGGCATCAGCTTCAATGAGCAGGGAGTTGGAGCAGCTCAAGTCGCAGCTTGCCGAGAATGCCAAGGCCTTAGAGGAATCAAAAAACAAACTTGTTGCCGCCTCAAATGAGTCCAAAATCGAGCGTGCCGAAAGTCAACGCAGAGCTGATGTTTCCAAGGGGTTGAAGGAAATGCTGGAACAGCAGAATACCTCTCTTCAGGAGCAGTTGAAGTCGACGCTTGGCAAGATGGCTGCCCTAGTTGATCACGGCCAGGATACATCAGGATTTCAGGATCAGGTGAAGAAACTCCAGCAGCAGCTGGACCTAAATAATAAGAATTATATCGAGTCACAGAAGCAGTTGACTGAGATTGCCAAAGCGCGACCTGAACAGGAAAAAGCACTTCAAGAAAAAGAGAAGGCGCTGGCAGAGGCAAAGGGGGAAGCTGAGAAACTCCGTGTTGATTTGTTGAGCGCCAACAAGAAAGTATCCGAGCTTGAAAAGCAGGGAACCCAAGGCAAGGACAGGCTCCGTCAACTTGAGGAGCAGCTTGCCGAATTTTCCAAGAATGCTCCTGAAAAGGATAAAACGGTGGCTGCTGCGCAGATGGAAATCGACAAGCTACGCGCTGAGTTGAATGCGTCCTCGGAAAAGCTCACCAAACTTCAAGGCAAAGAGAGCAAGTATTCGGATCAGTTTAAGGAACTCAAAGATCTCAAAGAACAGCTCTCCACGAAGGAATCCGAACTTGCGAGACTCAAGAAAAGGAAGGGCAAGTCCTCCGGTGATGAAAAGACTGCTGAAGAAAACGTTATCCTAAGGCAGATTGTTCTTCGGGAGGTTAAGGAAGAGGCCAAACGAGCCCAGGCACGTCGTCTTATGGAAGAGGAGCTCAAGCACCTGAACATTCAGTCACAATCACTGACTGATCAAATGACAGTCCTCTCATCACCCGTGGTCAAACTGACACCTGAAGAACGTGCTCTTTTCAAGGATGGGCAGTTAGTTGTCTCAGAGGAAGTCACGGAGAAGTTGCAGGCATCTGTATCAGCTCCAATTGTCAACGAGCAGCCTGCCGCCAATAAAGAGAAGGAGACCAACCAAGTCGTAACGACTCCAGCGACTGGACAAAGTTCCCCTAGCGCTACCAATGCCCCGTCGTCCGAGATCGCATGGCAGGGCAAATTCAAGGAGTGCCTCGCCCGTGCAAAGGAGGAATTCGATAGGCAGGATTACCTTCAGGCCGAAAGCACATTCAAGGAGGCGCTCAAGTTGGCGCCGGACGATTACTTCGCTCTTTCCAATCTTGGCGTGGTGGAGTTTCAGTTAGGAAAAATGACGGAGGCTGAGGAGGCGCTAACAAAAGCCGTTGCTCATTCCACGGATAGTTCCTTTGCGTTGACGACCCTTGGGATCGTTCACTATCGACAGGAACGCTTGGGAGATGCTGAGAAATCACTCAGAAAGGCCGTTTCCATTAATCCACAAGACTTCACTGCTCACAACTATCTAGGTATTGTGCTGGCGGCTTCGGGAAAGGGGAAAGCTGGCGAGAGTGAGATCATGAAGGCGATCGAGATCAATCCTCAGTATGCTGATGCCCATTTCAATCTTGCTGTGATTTATGCAACGAGCAAACCAGTAGCCAAAATGATGGCTAAAAAGCATTACGCAAAGGCGATGGAACTGGGAGCCCCACCTGATCCTTCCTTGGAAAAACTTATTCAGTAGGGGAACGGGTCCCAGAATTGACAGCTCAATGAGCCTTCTGTGATGACGAACCAAGACAAGTTGGCAGCAGTGGCTCAGGTTCTTTCCCAGCCCGAGCAATAGATAGGTGCCAGTCCAGGGCTAAGCGAGGACCTTGCACTGATAAAAGCCGTCGGGGTTGGATAATTCCACGGACTCCGAATTGTTTAACGCAAAGGACTTGGATTGATCGGATTAGCTGAGGCTTAGAGGGAATCCCTGATCACTTTGTGAACATCAGTGAGGTCTAGAAAGCCGTGGAGGCTCTCTGATCCACGACCAACACCGAGGGACAATACGTCTCCTGCCGCTCCCACACCTGAAGGGAGTGCGTAAGCGGTGGGCTGTGTCAGGATGCCAGGAGAGCTTTTTTTGGGTTTGGCGATGGCTGAATTCTTTTCGGAGTCATAGCCGGGTCCAGTGGACCAACAGAGAGAGGGGTAGCCTTGATTGTTGAGTGCAAGGATTGCCACACCCTTGTCCTTGAGAAGAGGGTAGCCATTGAGTTGCACTCCCCCGATGTTCTCGCGGCCCGTTACTACGATCAGAGCGTCGGCTCCGGCATATCGTCTGGCTGTTCCCACGGATTCATCGAAAGCCAGCAAGCGGGTAAACATGGTTTCCGCATCATTTGCAGCTGCGGCTGCCGCGATCATCGGATCATCAACCACTAGCAGGTATCCTCGGCTGTTGGACTGAAGATTCCTGATTGCCATGCGGACCAGATCAGAGAGAGATGGGGAATTGGTATTTTCTTCTGCGAAGCGTGTGGGGGCAAGTGGTCCCTCAGAAAGTGGTGCGAGTACTGGAAGTCTTTTCCAGAAAGGCAGGTTCTCCAACTCGGTCATGGAGTACAGTGTGATGACTTCCTTGTCGCCCAGCTGGTTGAGGGGGGGCTTGTTAGCTTTTCCAGAAGGGTTCTTCGTATCTCCCGCAGTTATGGCTGTGAAATCCTGCGCGCCACCACCCGCTACAAAGTCAAAAGGAGCATGCTTGAGGAACTGTGCCAGGAGATCTGCGCGGTTCTTTGCATCAAGCGATTTTGCATAGTAGGCGGCGGCTGTGGTGCCTGTGATCTCTCCCGTGGTAACCAGTCCCGTCGAGCGCCCATCGAGAGCGGCCTCTTCTAGGAGGGAGGGGAGTTTTGTCCCGGAGGGATCGGTACATAGGCTTCCACGATTCACATGTTTTCCGGCCGCAATGGAGCTTGAGGCAGATGCTGTTTCGGGCACGGAAAAATCATTCGCAGGATTTCGGGAGAGAGCCGTGTTCGGGAACTCTTCAATCTGGAGTCTTGCATCTCCACCACCTCCAAAAAGACGGGCCGCTGTGATGGCAGTGGGGTTGATGTTGTCAGCCACAAAAAGGATCACGGCAAAGGGTTTTTTAGCCGTTGTGTTAAGGAAGAGGGCGGCTCCAATGCCGAGGAATACGATGAGGCATACCAACGCGATCATCCTGTTGCGGAGTTTTATTGTCATGATGCAGTTTCCTAATGAACAAGAGTGATTGACCGATGAGAAGGCTAATTGATTTTCGATTCAGTCACCCCCAATTCTATTTCATTGATCCTTCGATCCTCCCCGACTAAAAAGGTAAGCTTCTTGCCCTGTGGTGTAACGGTAACACAGTGCCCTTTGGAGGCATTATTCATGGTTCGAATCCATGCGGGGCAGCTCCTCTTTTTAGGCTGCTTTTTAGATCAAAAGCTCAGAATTATAAATATTGGCCTAAAAGTTGCTTGCACTTCATTCCTGTCGGCTTTCCTCTTAGGTAATGGCCGGAATGGAATTCAGCTTCGGAGTCGCGCAGCAGCAGGCACTTTCGCCTCAGATGCAGCAGAGTTTGCAACTCTTGCAGACACCTGTTGCGGAGCTTCGTCAAATGGTCTCTGCGGAGCTGGCCTCAAACCCCGTTCTTGAAGAAGAGCCCCCAGGACTCGAAAGTCAGGAGTCGGAGGAGCATCAGGGAGATCCGCCAGTTGGGGAAGAGGAACCACGCGAACGCCCCAATGAGTACTCACTGCAAGACGAATGGCGTGACTACCTTCCTCAGTCTTCAGCACCCACCCACTTCTCCGCAGAGGATGAAGAGAGGCGCCGCTTTCTTTTCGATTCACAAACCAGTCGTCAAACGCTGAGAAATCATCTCATTGAGCAGGCGGCAGGACTCCCCTCCGAGGAGTTTCATCTTGTTGAGTTCATCGCTGGAAGCCTTGATGAGGATGGTTATCTCCGTGTCCCTTTGAGTGAGCTTGCCTCAGCCGCGGGAGTGTCCGAGTTCCTGCTCGAAAAGGCGTTGACCAAGGTTCGTGAATTTGAGCCCGCGGGGGTCGCGGCATCCGACCTTGCTGAATGCCTCCTCCTGCAACTTTCACGCCGAGGGGAGGCGAACAGTCTTGCTGCGCGAATCCTTCGTCATCATCTGCCACAGCTGGCTCGTCACCGGTATGATGAGATTGCGAAGGATCTGAGGGTTCCAGTCTCCGATGTAACCGCTGCATCCCGACTGATTTCAACGTTAGAACCCAAGCCGGGAAGGCCTTTTGCCGAGGCTGATGAGCAGGGGGTCATTCCCGATCTCATCGTGATCGCAAGCGGTAGCGGGGAAGAGGGGTTTGTGGTGCGACTTAATGAGGAGGATTTGCCCAGACTACGGATCAGCAGCGAGTACAAAGATCTACTAGCTGGACGGGGTGAGAATGAAGAGCTGCTGCTCTATCTGCGTGACAAAATCCGTGGTGCGCGTGTCTTTCTGCGTAGCCTGCAGCAGCGGCAGCAGACGCTGCTTGCGATCGGCAATCAGATCGTCTCGCGGCAGGAGGAGTTCTTTAAAAAGGGTGCCTCCGCCCTCAAGCCGCTCATCATGGCGCAGATTGCAGATGCCGTGGGATTGCATGTCACGACAGTCAGTCGTGCCGTTTCGGGCAAATACATGGAGACTCCTCAGGGGCTTTTTGAGATGCGCTATTTCTTCACTCCCGGCTTTCAGAACACCGATGGCAGCGCCGTGAGCAATGAGATGGTCAAAGTGGCAATCCGCGAAATGGTTGACCGGGAATCCCAGCGATCGCCACTCAGCGATCAGGAGATCGTGACAGAACTGGAGGAGAGGGGGCTGAAAGTTGCCCGTCGGACCATCGCAAAATATCGCGATCAACTCGGTATTCTGCCAAGTCATCTTCGGAAAACCTGCTAGAGTTATTTCCCGATGAAGAGCAACCCAACCGAGCAACAGATCCGAGATCTCCTTTCCAAGGTCCCTTATCCGGGGTTCAGCCGTGATATCATTTCATTCGGAGTTGTCCGCGGGATCACGGTTGATTCTGAGATCAGCATCCAGCTTGTTGTCGCGACAAATGACACCTCGGTTGCGTCACAGCTTCGTGAGCTAGTGCTTCAGGCCATGACATCTCTCGACTCAGATCTTCCGGTCAAGGTGTTGGTGGATGTCCAAGCGCCGGTTCAGGCCTCGGCTCAAGGGCCCGCCCCCATTCCCGGTGTGCGTCGGATCATTGCCGTGGCAAGTGGCAAGGGTGGGGTGGGGAAGTCAACTGTTGCCGTGAATCTGGCGGTAGCCCTTGCTGCACAGGGCCTCAAGGTCGGCCTCTGCGACTGCGATCTCCATGGGCCGAGCGTGGCGCTTATGTGTGGTGCCAGCGAACGACCCTTTGCTGATGATGAGGGAAGAATCATACCCTCTGAGCGCCATGGAATAAAAATCATGTCGATGGGCCTGCTCCTGGAGGGTGATTCCCCCGCCGTGCTCCGTGGCCCCATGGTTTCGCGCTACACGCAGCAATTCCTTAGGAATGTCCTCTGGGGTGACCTTGATATCCTGCTTCTCGATCTTCCTCCTGGAACCGGTGATATCCAGCTGACGATCGTGCAGACGATTTCTCTGGCAGGTGCCGTGATTGTAACGACACCGCAGGAGGTGGCTCTCATCGATGCCCGCAAAGCGGTCTCCATGTTCCGGAAGACCAATGTCCCGATTCTGGGAATCCTTGAAAACATGGCCTGCTTCATCGCTCCGGATGGAAGCAAGCATGAGATCTTCGGCAGTGGCGGTGGTGAGAAGGAGGCCAATCGACTTGGGGTGCCGTTCCTAGGATCCCTTCCTCTGGATCCTGCGATTCGTATCGCCTCTGACTCCGGAACCCCGCTGGTGGTATCGTCGCCAGGGTCATCAGTCGCGGCACAATTCTCAAAGGTCGCTGCCACGCTTGCAACGTTGGCTTAGTGCTCTGGAGGTCTGCCGAACGAGGTAGGCCTTTGAATAGGGCTAGCCTCTCTGCTTCTCGAGCATTCGGAGCGCATTACGTGCCGAGCCAAGGAGAGCGGTTTCGTCATTCAAGATGACATTGATCGGCATGGTCTCAAGGAGTGGCCTGAGGCGCCCTTTGTTGAGGAAGCTCTCCAGGAAGAGGGGCCTGCGAAGTAGGCCGAGGATCTTTGGGGGAATTCCACCTCCGAGAAAGACTCCACCCGTGGCCATCGTCTTCAGAGCGAGGTTAGAGGCCTCGGCCCCAAGAGACTGAACAAACAGATCCATGGTCGAGCGGCAGAGCGGGCAGGTGCCTGCTGCTGCGTGTTGATCGATCACAGCGGCAGCGTCTCCGGCAAGCATTTCGCGGGCGACCTCAGGGGTCTCTACGCCACGTCCTGTCTCGCGAAGGAACCGATAGATGTTGGCAATACCCATTCCTGAGACAACTCGCTCGAAGCTTACTCTCCCATACTCCCGGCGGAGAAAGGTCAGGAGGTCATGCTGGAGTTCATCCGTGGGGGCGAAGTCGGAGTGCCCCCCCTCGCAAGCCCATGGCGTGTGGCGCTCTCCATCCCAAAACAGGCCGGCTTCACCAAGCCCTGTTCCTGGTGCGATCACACACTGATTACCGGCATGCGATCCTGATCCGGCCTGCAGCGGTGCAAAGTCGGTCTGCCGCAGGGCAGCGACTCCGTAAGCCGTGGACTCAAGGTCATTCAGAACGGCTACGCGGGGAATGCCTAGGAGCTTTGGGAGGGCATTGACTTCAATCTTCCAGCCGAGGTTACTAGGCTTCACGACGCCCGCAACATTAGGTCCAGGGACTCCGAAGCAAGCGGATTGGAGGGGAGTCTCCAGATCGGAAGAGATTCCATCCAGAAAGAGGTGAACCATTTCCTCGAGGGAGGAGTGGTCTGCGCTACGGAACTTCGCGAAATGTAGCCTCGTCATCTCCGGATCGCTGCGAAAAACAGCGACCCGGAAATTTGTACCGCCGAGATCTCCGGCAAGAATCAGGGCAGTGGGGCCTGACATGACGATTCTAGTGATCGGACTAGGAAGTCCCCTAGAGGCGGATGACCTTTGCCGTGGCGATGTCGGGATCCGAGGTCACCTTGTTGAGTAGCGCCTCATCAGGAGCCGAATCAAGGTTGAGCAGGGTGAGTGCCTGACCACCGACTTCGTTCCGGCTGAGTGACATGCTGGCGATGTTTACCTTGCTCGCCCCAAGAAGGGTGCCGAGATGCCCGACGATGCCTGGACGATCGCGGTTCTCCAGAAGGAGAACGATGCCGAAGGGGACTCCCTCCACGAAGCGACCGTTGACCGTGACAATGCGTGGTTTGGAGCCGTAGAGCGTCCCACCCACAGAGGCCGTAACGCCATCCTGTTCGATGCTGACCTCGAGAAGGTCGGTGAATTCACCAGCCTCGCTCTGCTTGGTCTCCACGATCTCCAAACCGAGGTTACGGAGGATCGCGGGGGCGTTAACTGGATTGACCTCATCGCCGTGGATGTGACGGAGGAATCCCGTGACGAGTGATCGAGTCACCGCTGTGAGGTCGAGATCAACCATGCGACCGCTGTAGCGGATGTTGAGCTTCTCAGCGCGCTTCGGAGCGATTTGCGCAAGGAAAAGGCCGAGCTTCTCTCCAAGCTCGATCCAAGGCCCGAGTGAAGAAAGGGTCTTTGCGTCGATGTTCGGCATGTTGACCGAGTTACGGATCTCACCGTGCAGCAGGGTGGCGCGCACAGCCTCTGCAATTTCGATGCCGACAAGCTCCTGAGCCTCGGCAGTCGATGCGCCAAGGTGAGGGGTGAGCACTAGATTATCAATGTCACGGTGAGGCCACTCTGCAGGAGGTGGCTCTACCTCAAAGACGTCGAGTGCTGCGCCTCCGATCTGTCCGCTCTTGAGTCCCTCAGCGAGGACATCCTCGTCAATGAGGCCACCACGAGCGCAGTTGACGATGCGGACACCCTTCTTGAGCAGGGGAAGTTGCTTGGCACCGATCATGTGCTTGGTCTCTTCGGTGAGGGGCATGTGCACGGTGATGAAGTCGGCACGCGGGAGGATGTCATCGATCTTCTCGATCACCTCGACTTGAAGCGAGCGGGCCTTGCTTGCGGAGATGTAGGGATCGTAGGCGAGGACTTTCATTCCAAAGGCAATGGCGCGGCGGGCGACCTCGGTGCCGATGCGGCCCATGCCGAGAATGGCGAGGGTCTTGTCGTAAAGTTCCACGCCCTCGAACTTTTTGCGGTCCCACTTGCCGGCTTTCATGCTTGCGCTGGCTTGGGGGATGTTGCGTGCTACTGAGAGCATCAGTGAGAAGGCGTGCTCTGCTGTGGAGATCGTGTTGCCACCCGGGGCATTCATGACGATGACGCCGTGCTTGGTCGCTGCCTCGACATCGACATTGTCAATCCCGACTCCGGCGCGTCCCACTACCTTGAGGTTCTTGGCTGCGGCAAAGACCGCTGGTGTAACCTTGGTCTGGCTGCGGACAACAAGTCCATGGAACTCGGGGATGATCTTGATTAACTCCTCCTCCTTGAGGCCGGTCTTGACGACCACCTCGACGACCCCACCTTCGGCGAGTGCTTCAACTCCGCGCTGGGAAACTGGGTCTGCGACAAAAACTTTCGGGATGGTGCTCATGATGAAGATGGGTGGTGTTGTGTTGGTATTCGGGGCAACGCGGTGAGGCGTTCCCAAAAGGAGTTAAGATTGAGAACGTAAAGAATTACTAGGTGTTGGCTGTGTCCGCAAACTGGAAACACAAAAATCGACCGATCGGACTGCTTTCCTCTTGGCTTTCCTTGCGAAGATCCAGTTTGTTGTAAGTGCTACGAGTTCGTTGTCCGATTTCCTAACCAACACATCATGGATTATCCTCACAGTGACGAAAGCCAGTCGCCTCTTATCCCGATCCCTGACGTCGTGAAGCCATCGGGAATTGACTCTCCCGATGAGTGGGCCGTGAAGCGCCGCCGCCGAAGTCGTCAATTCGGAAGGGGTTGGAGTAGGGACGGCGAAGGGAATGGATTTGGTAATCGCCCTATGGGAAATGCTAGGGGGGGCAGGGGGGCAACGTAGGGGCATGAGGATATCCAGAGATAAAGTAAGGCGTCTGATGTTCACGGCGTGTGGGTTTCTCTTACTCTGCTTGGCGACCTTGGTCGGCTTTATGGTTGGTAAAAAATCAAGTGCTGCATCCGCATTTCCCAATCAATCTGTCTCTTTGGAAGTCGTACAACCTACTTCGGCCTCCGAGGCTCTACTCGATGAAGCCTTTCGCGAATTACGAGATGGTCACCCCAAAAAAGCCCTCCTCGCATTTGAAAAAATTCAGGAAACTCAACCGTCGCTCAATGGGATTGATTACCTGATCGGTCATGCTGCCCAGAGTTCCGGAGAATCCTCGATTGCCGAGGAGGCCTTTCAGCGCTCATTGACCACAAATGAGATGGCTGAAGAGGCGCGACTTGCGCTTGCATTAAACCATTTATTTCAGAGTGCTACGGGTGCTTCACAGGGATCCCAACTCTCAGACCCACTAACTGATGCTGAGGGGGCGTTCAGGCGTTTTTCCGCATTGCACCCGATGGACTCCAACGTTTACTTGCAATGGGCGGAGGTTTTACGCTCTCGCGGCAGTTACAGGTCTGCCGCTGAAACATTGCACAAAGGGGTTCTTCGCTCCGACCTGTCATCAAGTCAGTCGCTTATTTCGGCCAAGGAAGCTCTCACGCGACTTCAGAACAATCCTTCCAAGAAAGTGCCTTCACTCTCTGGTATCACCTCCATGTCGGGTGAATTAGCTCTGGCATCCGCCTTGGAATCGCTCCAGATGAAGCAGCAAAGCGAGGCCTTGCTTTTCCTTGAGCGGGCGCGCGAATTCTATACTCCGATAGTTTTTGCAGAGCTTATGAAGGACAATGCTTTTGATCCGTATCGAACCGATTCGAAGATGCGGAGTGTCTTTTCAAAGGATTGGTTAGATCAGAGTTCTGGAATTCGCTAAAAGCCAGGATCCCACTTTTCAGGGTGACGAGTGTGACTTTGTGAAAAATTTCACAAGCGGTCAAAAAGCTCTTGCCAGAGGGCTCTTCGTTGATTTTGATCTCGGTCTCGTTTTTAACGATCTTGATTTTCCATTCCATGGTATTTTTCCTTCCTTTAATCGCCAGTGCCGAACTCTCGGCCGAGACCCCCGATTTCCTCCAACATTCCTTTTTGGCGTGGCTGACGAACTCGATCCTCGTGACGGCGATCGTGCTCGGCTTGATCGTCTGGCTCGTCCGCTCCTGCACCCGTAGAATCGAGGTGATCCCAGGTGCCAGGCAGAATTTTTTGGAAGCTGTCGTCGAAGGCTTCTACGGAGCAGTTGAGGGTATCTTGGGTCACAAGATGGCTCACAAATCCTTCGGGCTACTCGGAACGCTCTTCATCTTTATTCTAATTTCCAATTGGTTTGGTCTTCTCCCCGGAGTGGGAAGCATCGGCTGGGGGGTGAAGGATGGGTTTCTTTCCCTGAGTTCCCTACAGACTCCTTTGCTCCGTCCGGGTACCGCCGACATGAACATGACCATCGCCATGTCTGTGGTGTCGATGGTTCTTTGGTTTTACTGGACGATGCAGGTCACCGGGCCGGTCGAATTTATAAAGGAGCTCTTCGGGGTGAAGGGGGGGATGACCGGCCCTATTCTCTTTCTTCTGGTGCCGCTCTTTCTCTTCGTAGGTGTCCTTGAGGTTGTCTCTATCCTCGTTCGTCCTGTTTCACTCTCCCTGCGTCTCTACGGCAATATCTTCGCCGGTGAGAATATGTTGGCGACCATGATCAATATTGGACACCTCTTCAACTGCCCTCAGTGGCTGACTTCCGTGCTGAGCTGCATTGTTCCTGTTCCCTTCTATTTTCTTGAATTGCTTATCGGCTTTTTACAGGCCATGGTTTTCACCCTTCTAGTACTAGTTTACCTGCAACTTTCGACCTCCCACGAGGTAGACTAGAAAACACTTTTGAACGTCGGGACCATGCGAGACGTGGACGATGTTCGGAAACAACACCAACCCAAACCAACACCCACATGCTCACCACCATCATCGCTGAAGCCGTCTCAACGGCAGGAGTGACCGGAAGTTTCACCCTCGGCGTCGCAGGCGCAGGATCCGCCATCGGCATCGGTCTCATCGGAGCCCGCATGGTTGAGGCGATCGGCCGTAATCCCGGAACTCTTCCCAAGGTTCTCATGATCGGCATTCTGACTATCGCATTGGCTGAGGCCATCGCGATCTTCGGTCTGATCTTCGCCTTCCAGGGCCGATAAGAAAAAATCCTTCGCCAAGGGGTGCCTTTCAACTGAAGGAAGGCACCCCGAAGCGTTACTCGACAGTTTTTGTAACAACCCAAGAGAGTCACCCAGCAGATGTTCACTGAAATCCTAAGCAAATTCGGAGTCGATTGGCCGCACTTCATCGCCCAGTTGGTTCTCTTTCTCATCGTTTATTTCGTTCTCAACAAGTTCGCCTTCGGTCCCTTGCTTAAGATCCTTGATGAGCGCCGTAAGCGCATCGAGGAAGGCCAGATCAACGCAGAGAAGATCAAGAAGCAGTTGGCTGAGGCCGAGCTTCGCTATCAGGAAATTCTCCGCAAGGCCAATGATGACGCCCAGGTCCTGCTCGAGGAGTCTCGCAAGAACAACGAAGCCTTCTCCCAGCAGCAGATGGAGAAAGCAGCCAAAGATTCTGCCGCCATCGTGGAGCGTGCACGCCACGAGATCATATCCGAGCGCAACAGCATGGTCGACGAAGTAAAGCGCGAGATGGTTTCACTCATCGTCAAGACCACGGCCAAGGTTGCTGGTAAAGTTCTCTCACCCGAGGATCAGAAGCGTCTCAGCGAAGAGGCTGCGAAGGACCTTGCGGTCTAATTTTCAAGAAATCCCGAAGTAACCGACGACGACCATGCAGATTCCTAAGGAAGCACGCCGCCAAGCACGCGAGTTGTTTGAAGCAGCCCTTGATGGCTCCGGTCGCCCCGATGCGACCAAGGCGCTGTCGATCGCTGATGTCCTCGTCAAGGCAGCTCCCAGGCACACGCTGCAGATCCTCAAGGAATACACCAAACTGATCCGTCTGGAGTTGGAAAAGCACCATGCAGTCATTGAGAGTGCAGTTCCAGTCGATGAAGCGACACGCTCCTCCATTATCAAGTCCCTCGAGAAGAGGGATGGCGGTAACGTCACCTTTGAGACCAAGGTTGATCCTGCGCTCATCGGCGGCTCGCGTATCCGCCTGGGCAGCGAGGTCTGGGATGCCACTGTGGCATCCCGCCTGAACGCCCTTGCTTCCTGATCCATTCACCAATAATCACCCAAACCACCTTCCTCTTAACACCCACAAATTATGAGCAACCTCCTGCAAGAACTCGAAGCGAAGATCGATGGACTCGCTAACACAAACGTCACCAAATCAAACGTCGGAACCGTCCGCGAGATCGGGGATGGCGTCGCCCGCATCGAAGGCCTCGGTGGCGTCATGCTCAACGAAATGCTTGAGTTTCCAGGTGGTGTCTTCGGTATCGCTCTTAACCTTGAGGAGACTGAAGTCGGTGCTGTTGTGCTCGGTGACTACACCTCCATCTCTGAGGGAGATGAGGTGAAGGGAACGGGCCGTCTTCTCGAAGTCCCCGTCGGCAAGGAGCTCCTCGGACGCGTTGTTGATTCGCTCGGTCAGCCCATTGATGGGAAGGGCCCCATCCAGTCCAAGACCTTCTATCCTGTTGAGAAGATCGCTCCCGGCATCATCAAGCGCCAGAGCGTCAGCCAGCCTCTCTCCACAGGCATCATGTCCGTCGATGCGATGATTCCCATTGGTCGTGGCCAGCGCGAGCTCATCATCGGTGACCGTGCCACGGGCAAGACCACGATCGCCATCGACACCATCATCAACCAGGCCAAGATCAACCGTGCTGGTGAGGCTTCCGGTGACCCCTCCTTCCGTCCGGTTTACAGTATTTACGTCGGTGTAGGTCAGAAGAACGCCAACATTGCCCGTGTTGTCGATATTCTTGAGTCCAACGATGCGCTCCGAGACACCATCATCGTCTCCGCACCCGCCTCCGACAGTGCCACCAACCAGTACCTTGCCCCGTTCGCCGGTGCTTCCATGGGTGAGTGGTTCATGGACAACGGCATGGATGCGTTGATCGTGTTTGACGATCTCTCCAAGCACGCCGTGGCCTACCGTCAGGTTTCCCTGCTCCTTAAGCGCCCCTCCGGCCGCGAGGCATATCCCGGCGACGTCTTCTACCTGCACAGTCGCCTTCTTGAGCGCTCTGCCCGCCTCAGCAAGAAGGCCGGTAATGGTTCTCTCACTGCGCTCCCAATCATCGAGACCCAGGCTGGTGACGTCTCGGCCTACATCCCGACCAACGTGATTTCGATCACTGACGGCCAGATCTATCTCGAGACGGATCTCTTCTACCAAGGTATCCGCCCAGCCATCTCGGTTGGTCTCTCCGTTTCACGTGTGGGATCTGCAGCTCAAATCAAGGCAATCAAGCAGGTCGCAGGCAAGCTGAAGGGTGATTTGGCACAGTTCCGTGAACTGGCCGCATTTGCTCAGTTTGGCAGCGACCTTGATGCCCGCACAAAGGCCCAACTCGACCGCGGACAGCGCATCGTGGAGCTCTTCAAGCAGCAGCAGTACAATCCCCAGGCCGTCGAACTCCAAGTCGCCATCCTGTGGGCCATGCAGAAGGGGTACTACGATGCGATCCCTGTCGATCGCGTGAAGGATTTCCAGAAGCAGCTCACTGATTTCCTCAACACCCGGAAGCAGGCTGTTCTGGCCTCCATCCTCAAGAAGGGTGCCGTCGATGCCGAAATTGAGAAGGAACTCACGACTGCCGTCGACGAGTTTAAGGTCATCTTTCGCTAAGAATCCAAGGGAACAAGCAGCAGGGTAACCCTAGCAATCCATGGCAAACACCCGCGACATACGCCGACGTATCAAATCGGTCAAGAATACCGCCCAGATCACCAAGGCGATGCAAATGGTCGCCGCCTCCAAGATGCGCAAGGCGCAGCAGGCTGCGCTGGCGGGTCATCCTTACTCCGAGGTTCTCAACCGCGTGCTTTTCTCGCTCCGTGATTTGGTGAGTGAGACGGCTCACCCACTTCTCGAGGCTCGTCCGGTGAAAAAGAAGCTCGTGTTGCTAGTCACCTCAGACAAGGGGCTCTGTGGAGCTCTTAACACCAACGTTCTCCGCGAGGCCTCTGCCTTGGACGTTAACGTCACCGAATTCGTTTCTTCGGGGAAGAAGGGTGCCTCATTCCTTGCCCGTACAGGCAGGAAGATGATTGCCGACTTCACCCTGCCCGACAGCCCCACGTTCCTTCAGACCAAGGCTATCTCCAAGTTCTGTCTGGAGAAGTTCCTCTCCGGTGAGGTTGACGAGGTTTCGGTCTTGTACCCCAAGTTTGTCAACACACTGACGCAAAAGCCGACTCTTGTTTCGCTGCTTCCTATTTCACAGGAAACGGCCGAGGGACACGATCATGATGACAAGGCGGCGGGAGCCCAGTTCCTCTTTGAGCCCGACTCTGACGAGGTCCTCAATGCAGTACTTCCGTACTACTTCCACTTCACTGTCTTCCAGATGATCCTTGATGCGCGTGCCTCCGAACAGAGCGCCCGAATGGTTGCGATGAAGAGTGCCACGGACAATGCAAAGGGTCTCGTGAAGGATCTCACGCTAGAATACAACAAGGCCCGTCAGGCCAGCATCACCACGGAACTTCTCGAAATCACCACAGCCCAGATGGCGCTGGCATAATCACCTCTTTCACACTTTCACAACAACCCAACACACTCTCATGAGCAACATAGGCACCATCGTTCAAATCATCGGCCCGGTCATCGATGCCGAGTTCAATACCAAGGAGGGCAAGCTGCCCAAGATCTACGACGCACTCGAGGTCGATTACATCGTAGATGGGAAGCCGGGTAAGGTGACCCTCGAGGTTCAGCAGCACCTCGGTGAGAACTGGGTTCGCGCAATCGCCATGTCCTCCACCGAGGGTCTCAAGCGTGGCATGCCAATCCGTTCGCTGGACAAGCCCATCTCTGTGCCTGTGGGCGAGGGGGTTCTTGGCCGTATCTTCAACGTTCTCGGTGAGCCCTGCGACGAGCGTGGCCCAGTGAAGGCAGACAAGACTCTTCCGATCCACCGTCATGCCCCTCCGCTTGTTGATCAGGACACAAAGGCCCAAGTTCTTGAGACAGGCATCAAGGTGATCGATTTGATCTGTCCCTTCACCAAGGGCGGCAAGGTTGGTGCCTTCGGTGGAGCCGGCGTCGGCAAGACCGTCGTCATCATGGAGCTCATCAACAACATCGCCAAGGGACACGGCGGCTACTCTCTCTTCGCCGGTGTCGGTGAGCGTACCCGTGAGGGAAATGATCTCTATGGTGAAATGATCGAGTCCGGCGTCATTGCGGTGAAGAAGGATGAGAAGGGTCATCCTATCCGTGATGAGAACGGCGACTTCATCTTCCTTGAGGAAGGATCGAAGGTTGGTCTTGTCTATGGTCAGATGAATGAGCCTCCGGGCGCCCGTCTCCGCGTCGCTCTCACCGCACTTGCGATGGCCGAGTACTTCCGTGACGAGAAGCATCAGGACGTTCTTCTCTTCGTCGACAACATCTTCCGTTTCTCACAGGCAGGATCCGAGGTTTCGGCACTGCTAGGCCGTACGCCCAGCGCCGTTGGTTATCAGCCCACCTTGGCCTCTGAAATGGGAAATCTTCAGGAACGCATTACCTCGACCAAGGATGGTTCCATTACCTCCTTCCAGGCGGTCTACGTTCCTGCGGACGATCTGACCGATCCAGCTCCTGCCAATACCTTCGCCCACCTCGATTCCACGATCGTGCTTGAGCGTTCCATTGCTGAGCTCGGCATCTACCCGGCTGTTGACCCTCTCGCTTCGACTTCCAAGGCTCTCGCGCCTGAAATCGTGGGTGAAGAGCACTATGCAGTCGCACGCGGCGTCCAGAAAGTACTCCAGCGGTACAAGGACCTTCAGGACATCATCGCCATTCTTGGTATGGATGAGCTTTCCCCTGAGGACAAGCTCACCGTCTATCGCGCCCGTAAGATCCAGCGTTTCCTGAGCCAGCCCTTCCACGTCGCTGAAATCTTCACCGGTTCCAAGGGTCAGTATGTTGCTATCGGTGAGACCATCCGTGGCTTTAAGGAGATTCTTGACGGCAAGCTCGATGAAATCCCTGAGGGTGATTTCTACATGAAGGGTGGTATCGATCAAGTGACTGCGGCCTCCAAGGCCTCCTAAGATGGCTACCCTGCACCTCGAGATTGTCACCCCGGAAGCGCGAACCTTCTCGGGTGAGGCCCAAATGGTGGTGGTTCCCGGGGTTGAGGGTGAGATTGGGATTCTTCCTGATCACATGCCTCTGATGACTCAGGTCAATCCCGGGGAACTCCGTATCACGACGGCCGATGGGGAGCAGTATCTGGCAATCGGAAGTGGGTTTCTTGAGGTTCTTCCGGACCGTGTCTCCGTCATGACTGATATGGCGGTACCCGAGGCTGAGATTGACGAGAAGGCCGCTGAAGAGGCTGTTGCGCGTGCCCAGAAGGAGCTGCGCGATCAGGCCCTCTCCGGTGAGGAGCAGGCGTTCGTCCAGGCTTCCTTGCTTCGTTCGCTTGCACAGCTTCACGTCAAGCGTCGTACTCACCGATAGTTGTAGTCCCTTTGGGTTGACTCAGGTTCTGGCCATTTCGGAATGATCATGGAGGCACCGATGTCGCCACGTGATCTTCTCAGGAGGGCGCTTGAGTCCGGACGTCTCCAGATTGGTGAAGTAGCCTTGGGGTGTGATTTCACCCTCCGTCATGCAGCCGATGTCGGGCATGATGATTTGAAACAGTACGACGATCCTGTCGCCGCTCGTGAGATCGCCCGCTACGATGCCGAAGGAAATTTTCGTCCGCTGAAAACAGCCCCCAATTTAAAGAGGGGCTGGTTGCTCCGTGCCGGTTCCCTCGAGGGTATGGGATTGGCTTTAGAATTTCTCTATCCCTCGGCGCTCGGGCTCTGGCTTTCATCAATGAAGGGCACCCTCCATCCCTCCTCCAT
>Ga0209829_10000975_pt1 | contig 24290 bp, 22 predicted proteins | sample C_140205_EF_Meta_FD_187311 | JGI IMG/M metagenome (GOLD analysis project Ga0209829, IMG submission 187311) | Freshwater microbial communities from Lake Croche, Canada to study carbon cycling - C_140205_EF_MetaG (SPAdes) (version 2) | ecosystem: Environmental > Aquatic > Freshwater > Lake... | reverse complement strand
TTGGTGTGTTGCCAAACTTGTGGTAAGCCGGGGTTGAAATATTTTTTATCACCATAGGTTAAAAACCATTCGGGATGTAAACGAGTAATATGACTGGGTGCAATACTTGATTTCTTGATATTAAATACCGCTCGGTAGGGATTAATCCAAGCGTGAAATTCCATTCCTCTTTTATGCGTTTCGAAAATCATAAATTCTAACGGATCATAAAAAGGGCTAGGGGGTAAACCTTGTTGGCCCATTAAATATTCACTCCATGGTTCTAAAGTAGAAGGATACAAGGCATCCGCCGAAGGTCGAACTTGCATAATAATAGCGTTCATCCCATTTTTTTGATGCAGATCTAATAAGGCAATGAATTCTTGCTTTTGTGCTTCATTGGATAAGCCCCTTTTACTTGGCCAGTCTATGTTTTCGACAGTGGCGATCCATACGCCTCTAAATTCAAAAACATTTTTATCTGCTAAGTTGGGTTGTGCTGCTGCGCTAAAAAAAATTAAAAGCATCAATAAGCCAAGCGTAGATCGCTTCATAAAGTTTGAATTATTTGTAAGCAGGGGTGTCTCTTAACTTATCAAGTATTTGATTGATGGTGGAGGCTTCCTTTTCATTGATACCTTTTAAAATAGCGTCAATCTGATCATTAAAATGGTCTAATTTTTCCAGCAACAACAACCCTTTTTTAGACAGCGTAACATCTACCAATCTTTTATCTTTGATGCAGGCGCTTTTTTCTACTAATTCTTTGGTAATGAGTCTATCAACTATTCTACTGGTATCACTCATTTTATCCAACATACGTTCTCTAATTTTTAAAGTACTTAAAGGCTTCTCGCTTCCTCTTAAAATTCTTAAAATATTGTATTGCTGTTGTGTAATTTTTTCACTGTTCAATATTTGCGCAATTCTTTCATTCAGCCAATTGGCTGTATAAATGATATTGATACCCATTTTTTGGTATTCGTTTCTAAACGCGGTTTGTTGTATGTCTTTATCTATTCCCATTGACTAACTAAAGCTACTTAAAATATTTTTTTTTAAGGATAGTGAAAAATGGCAAAGCTAAAATAGCCCCTATGGCGTCTGCTAGCATATCTGCTACTTCAAATCCTCTTGTTGGAACAAAATACTTTTGATAATATTCCATTCCAATTCCATACAAAGTACAAAAAATTAAGGTGAAGGCCTTTGCCCTGATGGATTTTAAGAATTTATTATTGCCAAGTTCGAAATGTACAAAAAAGGATAAAGCCAAAGATCCAAACAAAGCCATGTGCACCAGCTTGTCTATTTGTAAATCATCGATCCAATAGTGAGGATGTGAAAAACTATTGCCTGGCAAACTCAAGAGAATAAATATCGCTAAGAGTTCCCCTACCACCCAAATTAAACTTTTCATTTTCATGTTGGATTAGTGTACCAACTGAGCATAAGCTTCACTAGTTAATAAAGCTTCGAAATCGGATGCATTTACAACGGTTACTTTTACCATCCAGCCTGCTCCATAAGGATCTGAATTGACTAATTCTGGTTGTGCAGTTAATGCTGAATTTACTTCTAAAATTGTTCCAGCTACTGGCAAAAACAAATCACTTACTGTTTTAACTGCTTCGACTGTACCAAAAATAGCTTCCGCAGAAAGCATCTTGCCTACAGTATTAATATCTATGTATACAATATCCCCTAGTTCGCCTTGTGCGAAATCGGTAATGCCAATGGTGGCAGTGGTACCTTCTAATTTAATCCATTCGTGGTCTTTGGTGTAACGTAAGTCTGCTGGGAATTGCATAGTTTATTTTTTATTGCTGCAAAGATTCATAAAAAACACTAAAAAAACAATGAGCTAGAAACTATTGTTTTCAAAATAGAGTAGAATATGGTCTTTTAAAAAGCTTTCTTGTTCCATCAGGTCCATGGTAGGGAGCCCCTTCAATTGCTTAAAGTGAGGCCAGCCCTCTTCATCCTGTCCTTCTAATAGGTAATACCCGCTGGCAGCCAATATGGAGCAAATGGCCACATGCATTAGGTCTTGCTTCTGTTCCTTACTAATTTTTTCTACTAAAAATCCTGTTTCTTGAAGCCCAATAAGGAATAAGATAGATTCCGTGTCGGGCTTTTTGCCGAATCGATCCATCAATTTTTTCTCTAAATCCCACCATCTGGTCTGAAAATCATCTTTTATCGATGCCATAGCTGCCTTTTTCAATTTGTCTAGCAAAGGTAGGGGATATCTAGGCGTAGTAGGTTGCTTTGATTATCTTTGCTAAAATTTGATCCGATGTTACAAGTGAGTTTTTTACGCCAAAATAGGGATTTAGCTAAAAAGAAGTTAGCTATCAAGCATTTTGCTCAACCCGATTTGGTGGATACGGTTATTGATCTAGATGACGAAAGAAAGCAGTTACAAGCTTCTTTTGATGAAACACAGGCTAAAGTGAACAGCGCTTCCAAGGAAATTGGTGCAATGATGGCTAAGGGGGATGTGGAAAAAGCGGAAGCCACTAAAACGGCGGTTGGAGAATGGAAAAAACAATTAGAGCCGTTGAAAGAAAAAATGGCTCAGGTGGAAATAGATTTGCAAAATGTATTGGTTCAGTTTCCCAATCTGCCTCATGACTCAGTTCCCTTGGGAAAAAGTCCTGAAGAAAATGTATTGGTAAGAGAAGGGGGTGTAATACCCAAATTACCTGCTGGTGCCGAAGCGCATTGGGACTTGATTAAAAAATACAATTTGGTTGATTTTGAAACAGGGGCTAAAATTACAGGTAGTGGTTTTCCTTTATATATTGGAAAGGGCGCGAAATTTCAAAGAGCCTTAGTACAATACTTTTTAGATTTTAATACCGCTGCAGGGTATACCGAATACTTGCCTCCCTTTATGGTGAATGCAGCTTCAGCATTTGCTACTGGTCAATTGCCAGATAAAGAAGGGCAGATGTATCATGCCACCGAAGATGATTTTTATTTAATTCCTACTGCAGAAGTACCCGTGACCAATGTTTTTCGTGATGTGGTTTTGAAAGAAACCGACTTGCCTTTACAAATGACAGCTTATTCTCCTTGCTTTAGAAGAGAAGCGGGAAGTTTTGGTAAAGACGTGCGTGGATTAAATAGGGTACACCAATTTGAGAAAGTAGAAATAATACAAATTGTACATCCCGATAAAAGTGATGAAGTATTAAATGAGATGGTAGCACACGTTGAAAAATTATTAGTGAGTTTAGGTTTGCCTTATCGTGTTTTAAGATTGTGTGGTGGCGATATGGGATTTGCTTCTGCCATTACCTACGATTTTGAAGTATATAGTGCTGCACAAGAAAGATGGTTGGAAGTAAGTAGTGTTTCTAATTTCCAAGCTTACCAAACTTATAGAATGAAATGCCGTTTTAAAGATGGGGCAGGTAAAATACAATTTGCGCATTCTTTAAATGGTAGCTCTTTGGCTTTGCCTAGAATTTTTGCTGCCATTGTAGAGAACTATCAAACCGAAGCAGGCATTGCACTTCCTAAGGCTTTGCAATCTTATTTTGGCGCCGAAAATTTAATTTAATTTTTAATAATAGCAAGAAAGCTTTTCCATATGGAGGGGCTTTCTTTTAGGTACTTATTACAACTGTAAATGAGGAGGATTAAAATTTACTAAACCTTATGCCAATGGCATAGGGTAAGAAATCAAAGCTGGTTAAATTTTTGTCGAATAGGTTGGTCATGTTATAAGATCCATACAATCTTATAGAGCCAATGCCCAATTCTCCAATGGTAGACATTTTTAAATTGTTTAAGTTAAAATTACCGTTCACTTTTTTCTTTCCTCTTTCTTCACTTATTTGTTTAGTATGCGATTGTACTAAATACCCAGTACTCATTCCAATACTTGCATAAAAGCTTTTGTTGTTACTTGGATTGGATTGAAAATTTAATTGTATCGGGACAGATAAATATTCTACAAACAATTTATCTTTTGAAAATTTTACATTGTCAATAAAGATGGCATCATTAGGATCTTTGCGAAAACTAATCGGCTGCTCAAATCTAAAATTATACATTTCAATACCCACGCCATATTTTAAATTTAGATAGTGTTGATATAAGTTTACTTTTTGCTGTACTATCCAAATATTGACGTTGCTTGATTTAACATTATTTAATTTTAAGTCATTAGCGTTTACCCAATTCTTATTATAGGGTAAGTCGGTATTAGTAGCAGGATAGCCCATTAAATACATTAATTGTTTTGTTTCATCTCTATAGTTGGCAAATCCTAAATCGAAAATCCACCAATTGGTAGAAACATTGCTTAATTTTTTTGGTGCGCGTTCAATCTTAATATGGGTGTTATCGAAATCGCCATCCTCTAAGATCGATTCCCAATCTTTTTTTACATCCCCGTTCTGAGATTTAATGATATTAATACGACCAACTCTAACGGTATCATCATTGACTGAGAATAGAGTGTCTTTATTGGACTTTATATATACACTTGCATTTCTATTGTTGCGTCTTGCTCTAATTTCGGCACGTTTTGCATGACGATACCCATGATCATTACTATTAAAATCAATTTTAACTATCCCATGCCCCATTTCATAAGTTCCAGTTTTACTTTTATCATTAACAATAATCATATTGCCAATTCTAATGGTATCGGCTGCTATTTTTTTTAAAGTATCGGATGAGTTATTAACGCTGCTGTCTTTTTGAGCATGCGCCAATAGGCTAAAACTAAGAATGTAAAGAGGAAGTAATATTTTTTTCATTTTCTGTGTTTATTTTATAGGGTATTTTTATTTTTCTAATTTATTTCTTTTAAATAGGGCATTAAATTTTCGAGAAAGGCCTCTAAAACTAGCGCCATCAATTTCAAAATTGGCGATATAGATGGTCCTATCGGCTTCGTCGGTATCAACCACTTTGTACCCTTTTGATTCTATAGGACTTGGCGCTTCTGCCAAAGGTTCACGTGTAGCTATTTCATTTTGTGCTGATGTAGTTTCGTTAATGGATGAAATATTGTTTTGATTTTGTGGCGCGTTTTCTAGGACAATAGGTAGATCATTTTTGATCAAAACAGGATTTTCATTGGTAGCAATGGGATTGATATTTACTGATTGATAAACAGTTTCATTCGTTTGATTGAAATTCTTTTTTGGGTGTTTAAATTCATTTTTAGCTTGAACAATGATTGGCTGATCCAATTTTTCGATAGAATGATTGGTACCTGGCGCTGTTATTTCAATGGTCTTAGCCATTATTGAAGTTGGGCTAGTCAATGAGGCTGTGGAACCCACTTGATTAAATTGATAGCCCAAAAAAATTATAAATAGCGCCGCCACACTTAGTAGAGCCGCTTTTATTGTATAATTAAAATTGGTTTGTAGTATTGTTGATGATTGTTTGTACAGTTTATTTTTGAAATCTTGGGAGAGGCTTGCTTCCATTTCGGGCAATCGGTACAAGAATGCTTTATTGGTATATATAATAGTGTCTGGAACAATTTTAGCTTTTTGTAAACTCGCCAATTCGTTTGCGTATTCGGGATTTTCTTGCACAAAATTTTCTACAGCTGCTTGGTCCGAAGCAGACAATTCCTGGTCGATGTACAACAAGAAATAATTTTCGTAATTGGTTTTGTTGATACTCATTTTAGTTAGCTACTTTTTCAAGGTGAACTAATTTTTCTTTTAAAAATATTCTAGCTCGGTGCAGGTATACTTTTACTTGACTTTCTGATAAATTCATAATCTCCCCAATTTCTTGGTAAGAATATCCCTCGTAATCTTTTAATAAGACCAAACTTTTCTGTGTAGGATTTAACTCGTTAATAGCTGCCAACAGTATCTGTTTTAATTCAGGATCTTTCTGATAAGTTGCTTTTGCACTGGCTTCTTCATAACTATCCGTAATAGTGGCTTTCTTTTCTTTTCTAATATGATCAATCATTTGATGATAGGCCACCGTAAATAAATAGGATTTGGCTTTTAGGGACTCTACTTTATTTCGATTGACCCATAATTTTTCAAAGGCAGTTTGAACAATGTCTTGCGCATCTTCTACATGACCTATATTTTTTAATATAAATCGGTAGACGCCATCGGCGTGTTCATCAACGCAATTATTGAATTCAATATCCCTCATCCTTTAGAATTGACAGTTTAGTATACGTAAAACGTAGTATGGGCCAAAAAGTTACAATTTGCCCTAATAGTTAATCACCTGCTCCTGAATGGCAGCTGGCAAAGTCCTCCATTCATATTGTTGGTCCCTCAATTGAGGTTCAAAACCTGCTTCTTTAATGGCTTCTTGAATGGTTTTATAGGTAAAACGGTGTGGCGCCCCTGCCGCACTCACCACATTTTCTTCTAACATAATACTTCCAAAATCATTGGCACCTGCTTCTAAGCAAACCTGTGCCGTAGCTTTTCCAACGGTTAACCAGCTTGCTTGAATGTTTTTAATATTAGGCAGCATAATTCTACTAATGGCAATCATTCTAATGTATTCTTCGGTCGTTGTTAAATTATGTACGCCTCTAATTTTGGTCAACAAAGTATCTACGTCTTGGAAGGTCCAAGGAATAAATGCTAAGAAACCTTTGGCATCTTTTGGTTTTCTATCTTGTACTTCTCTGATACGTACCAAGTGAATAAATCTTTCTTCTATGGTTTCCACATGCCCAAACATCATAGTGGCACTGGTGGTAATATTTAATTGATGCGCTGCTGCCATTACATCTAACCACTCATCTGCACCACATTTTCCATTGGATACTAATTTTCTGACACGGTCTACTAAAATTTCAGCACCCGCACCTGGCAATGAATTCATGCCAGAAGCGACTAAGGCTTTTAACACATCGGTATGACTCCTATTTTCCAACTTTGCAATATGTGCAATTTCTGGGGGCCCTAGGGTGTGTAATTTAATCGTTGGAAATTCTTTTTTGATCTGACTAAATATATCGGTATAAAATGCTAAGCCTAATTCCGGATGATGACCGCCTTGTAATAATAATTGATCTCCTCCCCATTCAATGGTTTCTTTAATTTTTTCACGGTAGGTATCCATGTTAGTAATGTAGGACTCTGGATGACCCGGTACGCGATAAAAGTTACAAAACTTGCAATTGGCAATACATACATTAGTGGTATTTACATTCCTATCAATTTGCCAGGTTACTTTACCATGGGGTACTTGTTTTTTTCTTAACTCATTGGCTATATAACTTAATTCAGTTAAAGGTGCTTTTTCAAATAAAAACATTCCTTCTTCTTTGCTTAAGTGTTCAAAATTAAGGGCACGTTGGTATAAGGCTTCCAGCTGCATAGCGTAGGTATTTATTGGGCCCAAAGTTAATTGAATTTATCGGGTTTCGAAAAGGATTAAAACGAGCTTCTGCTCAATAGAAAAGGAACTGTTGTACTTATTAAGTATTTTCGCAGTCTTTATGATACAATTTGAAAAATTTCAACTAGACAACGGCTTAAAAGTTTTGGTACACCAAGACGCTAGTACGCCTATGGCGGTAGTGAATGTATTGTACAATGTGGGGGCTAAAGATGAGGATCCCAATAAAACTGGTTTTGCCCATTTGTTTGAACACCTCATGTTTGGGGGCAGTATTAATATACCTGTGTACGATGAACCATTGCAAAGAGCGGGCGGAGAGAATAACGCATATACTACCAATGACTTAACCAATTATTATTGTCAAATTCCGGCCGAGAATATTGAAACTGCTTTTTGGTTAGAAAGTGATCGAATGTTGTCATTGGCATTTAGTAAAAAAAGTTTAGAGGTACAACGTAAAGTGGTGTGTGAAGAATTTAAAGAGCATTATATCAATAAACCCTATGGCGATGTTTGGCATAAAATGCGCAGCTTGGCTTATACCAAACATCCTTATCGTTGGATGACCATTGGGGCTTCGCTCTCGCATGTAGAAGATGCAACCATGCAAGATGTGAAAGATTTTTTCTTTCAATTTTATCGACCCAACAATGCGATATTAGTAGTTACTGGGAATGTGCAAATAGATCAGGTGAAAGCGTTGTCAGAAAAATGGTTTGGTCCCATTGAGGCGGGCACCCCTTATGTGCGCAATTTACCCAAGGAGCCGGTGCAAGAAAAAAGTAGAACCATGGATGTGCGTGCCGATGTGCCACTGGATATGCTGATGATGACCTGGCATATGGGTGGCCGCTTTGACGAAGGTTATCATGCCACCGACTTAATCACCGAAGTTTTAGGCGGAGGCACTTCGGCTAGATTGTATGAGCAGTTGATTAAAGTGAAACAAATATTTTCTTCTATTGATTGTTATCATTTTGGAACTGTTGACCCAGGCTTGCTTGTAATAGAAGGAAAGTTAGTGAAAGGAATAAGTATGACCGTTGCTGAAAAAGCAGTGCTGGATGAGGTAGAAAAAATAAAAAATGAAATACTGGATGCCAAAGAAGTGCAAAAAGTAATTAACAAAACAGAGAGTGTGATTTGTTTTGAGGATATGAGTATTATGAATAGAGCCCATAGCTTAGCATTTTACGAATTATTGGGGGATGCCGACTTAATGAACAAAGAATTGTCTTTGTATCAAAAAGTTACCCCTACGATGATTCAGCAAACGGCACAAAAAATATTTCAAGACAATAACCGCAACACTTTATATTATTATAGTAAATCTTAAATCATGGCAGTAGACCGAATAGTAGCACCTATAATAAAAGACGCTATCGATTTTGATATTCAATTGAAACCCTATCAAAAATTTGCTTTAGACAATGGGGTAGAAGTATATGCCTATGAAGGAGGGTCTCAAGAAGTATTGCTGGTGGACATGGTTTTTGATGCGGGCAATACCTATGAAGAAAAGAATTGGGTAGCAGCCGCCACAAATTTTTTATTAAAAAATGGAACCAGTTCAAAGACTTCCTTTGAAATTACAGATGCCTTTGAATTTTATGGGGCGCATTTAAATAGAACCTGCACCAATGAAACTGCCACGGTTACATTACACTGCTTAACAAAACATTTTGAAGAAGTAATTCCTTTAATGGGAGAAATAGTTGCAGCCGCCACTTTCCCTGAAAAAGAAATTGCTATTTTAAAACAAAATCAAATTCAAAGGTTACTGTTGAATTTAAAAAAAGGAGATTTTATAGCCAATAGATTAATAGATGAATATTTATTTGGATTCGAACATCCTTATGGAAAATACTCCGTAGAGCAGGACTATAAAAACATTAATAGAGAAGACTTGGTGGCTTTTTATGATAAGTATTATAAGCATGGGAAATGTGTCCTATTTATTGCAGGCAAATTTCCAAGCAATATAGAAACCTTGCTGAATAAGCATATTGGCCAACTTTCTTTAAATAAAAAAGAAATCAAAGAACAAATTCATCCGATTGTTTCAGCCGTACAAAAAAAATACAGCATAGTCAACGATGCTGCATCGGTGCAAGGGTCTATTCGATTGGCAAGACCTTTTCCCAATAGGCATCATCCCGATTTTCCAGCAGCGCAAGTACTTAATAATATTTTTGGTGGCTTTTTTGGATCCAGATTGATGAGTAATATTAGAGAAGACAAAGGCTATACCTATGGCATACATAGTTATTTACAAAACTATAAACATGCAGGCGCTTGGATGGTGAGCACGGATGCAGGCAAAGACGTTTGTAAAGCCACGATAGAAGAAGTGTATAAGGAAATGAAAAAATTAAGAGAAACTTTAGTGGAAGCAGATGAATTAAAATTGGTTAAAAATTATATGTTGGGTGCTTTGTTAGGTGATTTGGATGGACCTTTTCAAATCATTAGTCGTTGGAAATCTTATTTATTAAATGATTTAACGGCCGACTATTTTTACAATACGATTAAAGTGGTTCGGGAGGTACAACCGGAACAAATTTTAGCCCTGGCCAATACCTATTTAAAAGAGGAAGATTTCTATGAATTAGTGGTCTATTAGCAGACTAATTAGTTACCATTTATCCATTTATTTTAACGCTTGTAAATTTAATTATTTTATAATATGCTTATTATGAAGTAGTTATCATTTAATTTTATAAAATTATAGTACTATGTGATGCATAGTACTATAAAATATCCTAGTTTTGTATTTCAAATCAATTGTTATGGATATTCAAAACACACAAAGTCAGATGCGCAAGGGCGTTTTGGAGTTTTGCATATTGTCCATCATTCAACAAGGGGAGGTTTATCCTAGTGATATTGTTGAGAAAATGAAACTGGCCAATTTGCATATTCTAGAAGGAACCTTGTATCCTTTGTTGACGCGTTTAAAAAACGCAGGCCTTTTAAATTATCGTTGGGTAGAAAGTGTCAGTGGCCCCCCAAGAAAATATTTTGTTATGACCGATGATGGAAATGCGGCCTTTCAAATTTTATTAAAAACATGGAATGAAATGACGGACGCTGTAAATCAGTTAACTCAAAATACCAACCCTATTGCATCATCAGAAACTAAAACAGTTTCTTAAATAATACTATCATGAACAAAGTAATCAATATTAATTTTCAAGGTCGCATACTTCCCATTGAGGAATTGGCTTATGAAATATTGAAACAATACATCGAATCGCTTCGTATTTATTTTGCGAACGAAGAAGGTCGCGATGAAATTATCAATGATATAGAATGTCGCATTGCAGAATTATGTGAAGACCGATTGAAAAAAGGAACGGTTTGTATTGCAACGCAAGACATGAATTTAATTATAGCAAGTATTGGGCGTCCTGCCGATTTTGAAGCACAGGATGGGTTTGAGCAATCCACGGCTTCATCTAATAATATAAATAATGCTAATGATAGCCGCCAACAAAATGCCAATGATGCAAAAGGCTTTAATGATGGCAATCATCAAAAGAGATTGTATCGTGATGAGAAAAATAAAGTATTAGGTGGAGTATGTAGTGGTATTGCAAACTATTTTAATATTGACCCGTTGGTCGTTAGAATACTTTGGATATTTTTAATTGGGATTAATGTTCTAGGCTATTTAATTTTATGGATTGCTGTACCAAGTACTTCTGTAAAAGAAGTAGGCGGTGTACGTAAAAGATTATTTAGAGATATTGAAAATAAAGTGATTGGTGGAGTGGCTGCTGGATTGTCTAAATATTTTGGTATTCAAGTATGGATAGTGAGAATTTTATTTTTAATTCCTTTTATACGCTTTGTAGTAAATTTTAGACACCTGCATTTATGGCAATTTTGGGATAGTCCAGATTTTCCTAATCTTTTAGATATTACTTTTAGCCCAGGCGCTGTTTTTGTATACATCGTTTTATGGTTGGTATTGCCAGAAGCTAAGACCAGTGCGGATAAATTAGAAATGGTGGGTGAAAAAGTGGATATCAATAGTATTAAAAATACCATCCAGAATGATATGGAAGGTTTTAGTAAGAGAGCGCAAGCTTGGGGGAGTGATATCTATAATAGAAATAAAAGCAATACGGATGCTACTAACCAAAGTGCGCAAACAACATCCAATTATGCGTCAACTTCTACGTCAACAGAAAAAAGAAAAGGGTTTATTTACTATATAGGAAGGATCATTACTTTGTGCATAAAGGGATTCGTTTATTTTATCTTAGCCATCGTGGGTATTTCTTTGTTAGCTGCTTTATTTGGAATTGGAGCTGCGGCGACTGCTTTATTACCCTTAAAAAGATTCTTATTGGAAGAGGGTGCACAAACATGGTCTGTTATTGGAGCTATTTTACTTTTTATCTGGGTGCCTATTATTGGCATTGTAACTGCGGTGATCAGAAAAATTGCCGGATTTAAAAAGGCTAATATTTGGGTAAGATCTAGCTTTTGGGCATTATGGATTGTGGGTTGGGGCATGTTATTTTATTTTGGCAGTAGCTTAGGCAATAGTTTTTCAAGACATAATGTTCCCGTAGAGCAAAGCGTTGCTTTGAAAAATCCTACCATTGATTTTTTAGAAATTACAGCAGTACCCAAAATGAAATATTATGAAAATCATTGGTTTGAAATTACTCCTTTTGAGGGCTACTATGATGCCGACACTTTTTTTGTAAGAAATTTACGTATAAGAATTGTACCTTCTAAAACCGATAGTTTTCAAGTGAAAGTGGTGAAGCTAAGTAATGGAAAGACCATTCAAAATGCCAATGAGCTAGCCAGTAAAATTAATTTCGACATTACACAACAAGATAGTTTACTGTATTTAGACAAAGGCATTGGTATCAATAAAATAGATAAATTCAGAAATCAGCATGTGATCATGACCATTGCGGTGCCTATTGGTAAACGCATTAAGGTTGCCAATAAAGGATGGTCTCAAACCAATGTAAATATCAATGGAAGAGGCATGAGGATGGGAACCATTGATCGTATTTCTTCTGATAATAATTGGTACGATGAGTGGAATGAACCCTGGGACAATGAATCTTATCAATTTGAAAGAGGGGTGGAATATAAAATGACCAGCACGGGCTTGGAAAAAATTAAAAGGGCATCAGATGTTTACAACACTGAACCTGATGATCAAATTGATTCAGATCATCCAAATGAATTACAAAAAGAATTACAAGAGCTGAAAGAGGAAAGACTTAAATTACAAAAAGAGGCAGAAAAAGCAGCTAAGAAAACGGGCGATATTAGCTTGGATGAACCCAATGCTATCAAGAAAGTAAATAAAGCGGCTTCAAAATTTTCAGACCTACATTGGGTGCTAGACCGATTCAATTATTAAGGTTGGATTATTGCTATTGATTTTATAAAGACACCCCTTCTGCTATAGAGGGGGTGTTTTATTTGGTAGTCTTTTTGTTTATCTTCGTGCAAATCATTTATTCCATGAGCGAAATCTTAAATACCCCTTTTACCCATAAGCATATCGCGTTGGGCGCGAAAATGGCACCCTTTGCTGGTTACAATATGCCCATCAGTTATACGGGCATCAATGATGAACATGCAGCGGTAAGAAATAAGGTAGGTGTATTTGATGTAAGTCATATGGGAGAGTTTATTTTAAGAGGGCCCCATGCATTGGATTTAATTCAAAGCGTTACTTCTAATGATGCTAGTGTATTAGAAGACGGCAAAGCGCAGTACAGTTGTTTACCTAACACCGATGGTGGGATTGTAGATGATTTATTGGTGTATTGTGTAGAGAAGAATAAAGTATACATGTTGGTGGTGAACGCTTCTAATATTGATAAGGATTGGAATTGGATTTCACAACATAATACGCAAGGGGTGGAGATGCATAATATCAGTCCTAAAACGGCTTTGTTAGCAGTGCAAGGTCCTAAGGCAACGCAAGTGATTCAACAATTAACAAAAATGGATGTGACCAATATGCCTTATTACAGTTTTGCTAAAGGCGAAATGCTAGGTATTGATAATGTATTGATAAGTGCAACGGGATATACAGGCGCCGGCGGGGTAGAGATTTATTTTGAAGACATCAATGACAATGCCAATAAAATTTGGGAAGCTATTTTTGAAGCGGGAGCAGCTTATGGTATTCAACCCATTGGTTTAGGTGCCAGAGATACTTTGCGTTTAGAAATGGGATTTTGTTTGTACGGCAATGATATTGATGATACCACTAGTCCTATAGAAGCAGGCCTAGGTTGGATTACAAAATTTACAAAATCGTTTACTAATTCAACTGCATTGGCCAATCAAAAAGCAAATGGAGTATCTAAAAAATTAGTTGGTTTTGAAATGATTGATCGCGGTATTCCCAGACATTATTATGAAATTAAAGATGCAGCTGGTCAACTTATTGGATCCGTTACTTCTGGTACCCAAGCACCAAGTTTGGGCAAAGCCATTGGAATGGGTTATGTAGCAGCTGAACATGCCAAGCCTGGAACTGCTATCTATATTGACATCCGCAATACTTTAGTGAAAGCACAGATAGTGAAGTTTCCTTTTAAATAAGTTTACGTAAGCTTTATTTGTACCTACTTTCTTTGAGATAAATACTGCATTTTGACATGCATAAGAATTGCAATTTTGTTGCTTAACAAATCAAATTCTTATGAAAGCAATTAAAAACAAAGTGCAATTGATCGGACATTTAGGAGCCGATCCGGAAATCAAAATTTTTAAAGAAGACAATCAAGTCGCCAATATGCGTTTGGCAGTAAATGATCGTTATAAAAATGCCAAGGGAGAATGGGTGGAGGAAACCCAATGGTTTAATTTGGTGGCTTGGTCTAAGCTGGCCCAGTATGCCGAAAAATATTTAGTGAAAGGAATTGAGATAGCTGTGGAAGGCAGATTGCTTACGAAATCCTATACCGACAAAAATGCAGTGAAAAGGGTAAGTACAGACATTATTGTTTCAGAAATTTTAATTTTAAGCAAGAAAAACTCCGTCACAAAAGAATTAGTTTAAAAATAAGTGTTTTGTATCTTTGTGCCTTATGAATGCAGTAAAGAAATCGAAACCTAGTTTACATACCGTACTTACGCCACAGCTTTTAGATCTATATGAAATTAAAGATAGCATTGTTGTTATTATAGATGTATTCAGAGCTACTTCCACCATTGCCACTGCTTTATACAATGGAGCAAGTAAAGTGATCCCGGTGGATTCGCCTGAGCTTTGTATTGAGGTGGGCAAACAAACTAGTGGGGTGACTGCAGGGGAAAGAGATGGTAAAATTATACCTGGTTTATCCTATGGCAATTCACCATCAGAGTATCCAAGGTCTTTCATTGAAAATAAAACTTTAGTGATTACCACTACCAATGGAACTAAGTTATTGCACATGGCTTTGAAGCAAGGTGCAAAAAATATTATTACAGGTTCTTTTCCCAACTTGAGTAAAGTGGCTGAGTTTTTAAAAAGCCAAGATGCTCCCGTTATTTTAGGATGCTCTGGATGGAAAAATAAATTTAACATCGAAGATGTTTTATTTGCAGGGGCAGTCATTGAAGAAGTAAAGGCGCATTTTGATATACATTGTGATAGCAGTTTTATGGCCAATCAGCTATATATGCAACAAAAAGATCAACTAACCGCCTATATTAAAACGGTGACCCATTGGCATCGTTTGGCTGCTTTTGGACTAGAAGAGGATATGTTGTATTGTATTTCAAGAGATACGGCCCCATCCTTACCCCTTTTTAAAGAGGGGGCGCTTATCAATCAGGCTTAGTTTTATTATTTTCCATATTCATTTCAACAGGACTACTTAATTAGCGCACAAAGCCTTACATTTGCAAATTGCCCTTTTTTAAGGGCTTTTTGTACCATTATGGCATTACCCTACTTAGTAAAACACATTTATAGCTACGGCACCGAAGAGGTGATCCGTCGCGGTAAAAAAATATTTGCCCTTAAAAATATTGAATTAGCAAAATTTGATCCTTTAATTGGAACTATATTTTGCAGGGTAAAGGATGATGGGTATAGTACTTATTATAAAGTAACTATAGAGAATTTTAAAAGCGCCGCCACTTTATCTTTAAGGTGCGGTTGCCCTTATAATTTATCTGAAGTGTGCAGGCATAAAGCAGCTGCCTTATTTTATGTGCAGGATTTATTAGATAAAAATTTATTAGACTACAAGCCTGCCTCTTATAAAACCACCCATACTTTATTAAGAACAAAAAGCTTGGATTTGAAAATGATCCGAATGCTTTGCTCTAAGGCCATTTTTGAAAAAGCAGAAGAAACTTTAAAATCAATTAGGCCTCATATCGTTGAAAGTGAAAATGAAAAAGTAGTGGCTGAGTTTCACGATAAAAGTAAAACCTATCATATTATTATTCAAAAAAATGAAGAACGTTTTTTTGATACCTCCTGCGATTGCTTGTCCGAAACGGAGTACCCGCTTTGTTTGCATAAGACCATCCTTTTATTGCAGTTGTTTCAATTAAAAGGAGCCGACTATTTTGAAACCATTCGCAATTGGGACAGAGAAAAAAATAAGCTTTTAGCTTTGTATGGCTATACCTTGGATGATTATATAGAAGATAAATTTGAATTTATTTATCATGATGGTAAACCTTTCCTCAAAGTATTAGATGAGAAAGTTTTAAAACTAAATTCAAGTGCCTCTATTACCATGAAAAGGCCTAAGTCGAATGACTGGGACTTAGAAGAAGAAGAAAATGTAAGTACCAAGCCCGAAGTGAAAGAACGTTTTGGTATTGTCATGCAGCATCAGCCTACCGCTTACCCTTATATTATATTTAATGTCATTAAAGGGGAGGTTAACGAAGAGGGCACTTCTTTCATTGGGAAAGTAGAAAAAATTGATTTAGCTAAATTGGCAGTACCTACTTTAATTAAAGAAGAAGATAAAATTTTAATACAGCTGGTTAAAAAGTTGCAAACTGCAGAAATGTCTAAGTTCTTAAATAAGAACTCTCCATTTCAGGGCATATGGGATACCATTGTTCATGCGGAGGAAGATAGTTTGCCTGATGAAACCAAAGAATTGATTCAAGAATACCTTCATCCAAAATTAGAGAAGGTTTGGAGAGATTTATCGGAGCATCCGTTTAATTTTTTCTTGCCCCACAACAAAACTTTTACTACTGCTAATTTGCAAAAGGCGGAATTGGTTTTTAATACCATTCAGCCTAGCTTCAAAGTAGAGAAAGAAGACGACAGATACTTGGTGTATGCCGGGGTAAATTTACCAGAAGGCAATATTCCTTTAGAAGACAACCACGCCAAGTCAAATTTTATTTTTCAATACCATCATCAATTTTTTGTTTGGAAAAATAGAGACGATTTGTTTTGGGTGGAAAAATTCATGCCTAAAGGTTTTCATGAAATTGAATTAGAACAATGGCCGCAGTATTTACAGAGTACTTTATTGCCTTTGTCTAAAAAATACCAAGTGGCTTTAGAGAATGTGATTCAAGAAAAAATAAAAGGTGTTAAACCTCAATTACAAATTTTATTAAAAGAAAACGGGGACTATTTATTTTTTGAACCTTTATATGCCTATAATGACATCATCGTACAAAAAGAGGATGGGCCATCGGTTATTCAACAAGTAGGAGATAGGATTATTATATTAGAAAGAGACCTGGCTGCAGAAAGGCAATTAATGAATATTATAGAACAATTGCATTCGGGTTTTATACGCCCCAATGAAGGCAATGTCTTGGCTTTAAAAGGAGCTGAGGTATTAAAAAACAATTGGTTCTTTTTGTTTATCGATACCCTTCGTGAAAAACAAATACCATTGTTTGGAACAGAGTATTTAAAACAATTTAAATTCAATACAGCCAAGCCTTCTACTAAATTATACATCAGTAGTAATACGGATTGGTTTGATGCCAAAGTGGAAATTTCATTTGGAGAACAAAAGGTTTCTGTTCAAGATATTAAAAATATGTTGTCTAATAAACAACAATTTGTTCCTCTAAAAGATGGTAGTTTGGGAGTGCTTCCCGAAAAATGGCTCAATAAATATTCTTTATTGTTTAAAGTAGGGGAAGGGAAAACAGATACCTTAAAATTAAGTAAGTATCATTTTTCTATTTTAGATGAATTGTATCAACAAAGAGATGAGGAAGAATTAATTTTTCAATTAGAAGGCAAGTATGAAAAAATTAGAGAACGTTATGCCATTGCAGACATTACTCCTCCAGAACACTTATTGCCTATTTTACGTCCTTATCAGGTAAGTGGGTTTCAGTGGTTGAATTATTTGCATGATGTACAATGGGGCGGCATATTGGCAGACGATATGGGATTGGGTAAAACCATACAAACCCTGTCTTTTTTACAGCATTTAAAACAAAAGAACGGGAAATTGGTAGCCTTAGTGGTTTGTCCAACGACTCTATTATACAACTGGCAAAATGAATTAAAAAAGTTTACGCCTAGCTTAACTTACCATATTCATCATGGGGGTAGTAGAAACAAACAACTCATTTTAAAAGAAGAAGTAGAAGTGATCATTACTACTTATGGTACTTTAAGAAGTGATATTAAAATGTTTGTGGAAGTGAATTTTGATTATGTGATTTTGGATGAAAGTCAGGCCATAAAGAATCCATCTAGTAAAGTGACCAAAGCCGCTTGCTTATTAAAAGCGGCCAATAAATTATGTTTAAGTGGTACGCCTTTACAAAATAATACTTTTGATATTTATGCTCAAATGAATTTCTTGAATCCTGGCATGTTGGGTACGGTGGAATATTTCAAGCACAATTTCTCCATGCCTATTGACAAGTTTGACGAGCAAGAACAAAAAGAGCATCTACGTAAATTTGTTTTTCCATTTATATTAAGAAGAACCAAAGAGCAAGTGGCCAAAGACTTGCCTGAAAAACAAGAAATGGTATTGTATTGTGAAATGGGTGATGCACAAAGAAAAATTTATGAAGCCTACCGAAATGATTATAGAGATAAATTAATTGGTATGGTGGAAGAAAAGGGTATACAAAAATCACAACTTTCTATTTTACAAGGATTGATGAAGTTGAGACAAATTTGTGATAGCCCAGCTATTTTAAAAGATGAAGCCTATCCCAATGAGTCTGTAAAACTGGATGAACTTACCCGTGAAATTGCTGAAAACATAGGCGGGCACAAGGCTTTGGTGTTCTCTCAATTTTTAGGCATGTTGGCGCTTATTAAAGAGCAGTTAAAAAAATTAAATATCGACTATGAATATTTTGATGGTGGAAGTACCATTCAAGAAAGAGAGCGAGCTATTGAACGTTTTCAAAATGATGACAACTGTCGCGTATTTTTAATTTCATTAAAAGCGGGAGGAGTGGGTTTGAATTTAACTGCTGCCGATTATGTGTATATCGTAGATCCTTGGTGGAATCCTGCAGTAGAACAACAAGCGATTGATAGAACCCATAGAATAGGACAAACAAAAAATATTTTTGCGTATCGAATGATTTGTAATGATACGGTCGAAGATAAAATTTTGAAACTACAAGAAAGGAAAAGAAATTTAGCTAAGGAATTAATATCAGACGAAGTAGGTTTTGTTAAATCCTTAACCAAGGACGACATTGCATATTTATTTAGTTAGTAAAGATTAACTAGCTAATACTTTTTATCAATAAATATTTCGTCTACAATGAGTTAAGTTCAAATAAACACTGGGCTTATTTAATCTCGGCTGCAGCTAAATTGGCCTTAGGATTTTTCAAAAATTCATTTTTACATTCGGTAGAACAAAAACCCAACACCTTATTTTCATAATGAGCTGTGTCATGTATTCCTGCAGTAACAGGCATGCCACAAGTGGGATCTTTTTTATTATTTACTACACTTACCGCAAAGGTTTTTTCTGTAGCAGTATCTGCAGCCGAAGCTTTAATGGTATCGGTGGTGGGTACTAAATTATTTGAATTGCTTTCGCCACAGGCGAACATAAGCAAAACGCATCCTACTAAAAATCCACTTTTAACTATTTTCATACTTTCCTATTTGCAACAAAATTACGATTCTATTGGAGGATCTAAAACTAACAGCTATTCATTTTAGGGTGAATATGTGCCTTTTAGCCCTAATTAGATCAAATTAGAGGGGGTCTTAAGCCCAATTTGTCTATTTTATTTTATACTTTTATAGTCTCCTTCTTATACAAAAGGAGTTATTTAAATGAAACAGGTACAATTACATACAATTATCGCTAGTGCAAAAAATGCACCAGTACCTGTTTTGAATGAACCGAGCCCAATGTTGATGCCTAGCATCGTCGGATTTTTCTGTCGACGTGGATTCTGATAGGACGAGCAATTGGCACTTGCCCCTATCAGTGGAAAAAACCCCAAAGAATCATTCTTCCGCCAGCATTGTATTTTCCTTAAAATTAAAAGCTCATTGGAACAGAAAATTATAGTACGCGTTGCCCATAGTGGGGACGCCTCTTTTGCAAATGACATTACTGATGAAATGGCCTCTTCGGCTCAAGCACGTGGTACAGGAATTGCCAAACGCAGTCCTGAGTATGTAGCCATGAAAATAAATGAAGGTAAATCCGTCATTGCTTTAACAGAAGATGGAACCTGGGTAGGGTTTTGTTATATAGAAGCTTGGCAACATGGACAGTTTGTTGCCAATAGTGGTTTAATTGTGGCACCTGCTTTTAGAAAATCAGGTATTGCAAAAAAAATTAAACAAACTACTTTTCAACTATCAAGAGAAAAATATCCCAATGCCAAAATATTTGGTTTGACGACGGGGCTAGCAGTGATGAAAATTAATAGTGAATTAGGCTATGAGCCCGTAACCTATAGTGAGCTTACCGATGATGAAGAATTTTGGGCGGGTTGCAAAAGTTGTGTGAACTATGAAATTTTGATGAGCAAGGAGCGTAAAAATTGTATGTGTACTGCTATGTTATATGAACCTAAGCAAACACATCCAATTGAAGAAGTAGTGGCAGACTTTTCAAACAACTCTAAGTTGTATGAACGTTTTATGAAAATAAAACAAAGTAAATTATTGAACTGGTTTAGAAAAAAATAAATGTTATGGAAAAAGTTGTATTAGGATTTAGCGGGGGATTAGATACTACGTTTTGTGTAAAATACTTAACGGAGGACAAAGGATTAGAAGTACACAGTGTCATTGTAAATACGGGTGGCTTTACGGAGGAAGAATTAAAAAAAGTAGAAGCACATGCCTATGCCTTGGGCGTAAAGACACATACTACTGTTGATGCAGTCAAGGGCTATTATGATAGCATCATTAAGTATTTAATTTTTGGGAATGTTTTAAAAAATAATACCTATCCATTAAGTGTGAGTGCAGAGCGGTTAAGCCAAGCATTGCATATTGCAGCCCATGTAAAAAAAGTAGGGGCTAAATTAGTAGCACATGGCAGTACTGGTGCGGGCAATGATCAAGTACGTTTTGATATGATATTTCAAATTATGATTCCAGGGGTTGAAATTCTAACGCCCATTCGTGATTTGCAATTGAGCAGAGAAGCGGAGATTGATTACTTGAAAGGGAAAGGAGTGCAGATGAATTTTGAAAAATCGGCTTACTCTATAAATAAAGGATTATGGGGCACGAGTGTGGGTGGCAAAGAAACTTTGCAATCCAAAGGCATGTTGCCCGAAAGTGCTTGGCCTACCCCAATGACCAAAGAAGGACAAACCGAAGAATTGGTGATAGGTTTTGAAAAAGGAGAAATTAAAACCGTCAATAAAAAAACATTCATACATCCAACCGAAGCCATTCAATACATTCAAGCTATCGCAGGCGCTTATGGAATTGGCAGAGACATTCATGTAGGAGATACCATTATTGGCATTAAAGGAAGGGTAGGGTTTGAAGCTGCTGCACCCATGGTAATTTTAAAAGCACATCATGCTTTAGAAAAACATGTATTAACTAAATGGCAATTGTCTTGGAAGGATCAATTGGCGCAATTTTATGGAAACTGGTTGCATGAGGGTCAAATATTAGATCCAGTGATGCGCGATATAGAGGCTTACTTCAATAGTTCACAAGATCAAGTAACCGGCGAAGTATTTATTCAATTGAATCCTTATCGTTTTCAAGTTTTAGGTATTGAATCGACCAACGATTTAATGAGCGCTAAGTTTGGTAAGTATGGAGAAATGAATACAGGTTGGACAGGTGCAGATGTAAGAGGGTTTACAAAAATATTTGGCAATCAAACCAGTATTTTTCATCAGATCAAAGATTCGAATAAAAAATAAAAACAACAAGATGCAAAAAGTAAAAATAGGAATTGTTGGAGGTGCAGGGTATACAGGGGGCGAATTGCTACGTGTATTGCTACGTCATCCTAATGCTACTATTACTTTTGTGCATAGCACCAGTAATGCAGGGGAACTATTGAGTAAAGTTCATGCCGATTTAGTGGGTGATACGGATTTGAAATTTGTAAGCGAATTGGATCAAAATATTGATGTATTATTTTTATGTGTTGGTCACGGTGATGCCAAAAAGTTTTTGACCAATCATGAAATAAAATCAAGCATCAAGATAATAGACCTTTCTCAAGATTTTAGATTAACTGAAGGTGCCTCTATTGGTGGGAGACAATTTATATATGGTTTGCCAGAATTAAATAAGGCTTCCATAGCATCTGCTCAAAATATAGCTAATCCAGGTTGTTTTGCCACTGCTATTCAATTAGGCTTATTGCCATTGGCTTCCCAAGGAATATTGACGGATGTGTTTACAACTGGCATTACTGGATCTACTGGTGCTGGACAAGGCCTTACGGCTACCAATCATTTTAGTTGGAGAGCCAATAATATTCAAGCTTACAAAACATTGCAACATCAACATATCCATGAAATAGAACAAAACTTGAATCTTTTGCAAGGAAAAAATAAAGCAGCAGTTCATTTTGTTCCATGGAGAGGTGATTTTACCAGAGGCATATTGGTAAGTTCTATATTGTCAACTTCATTAAAGTTAGAAGCGCTGTATGAACTATATGAATCTTATTATGCAGGAGCTTCTTTTACGCTTGTAAGTAAAACCAATATCGATTTGAAGCAAGTAGTGAATACCAATAAATGTTTGATTCATCTGGAACAGCAGGGCGATAAAATTGCTATTCATGCGGTATTGGATAATTTATTGAAAGGTGCAGTAGGGCAAGCAGTTCAAAATATGAATTTAATGTTTGGATTGGAAGAAATCTCAGGGCTTCAATTAAAAGCAAACTATTTTTAAACGACTTATTTAATTTATAACCATGTCTTTATTCAATGTATATCCTTTAAATCCTATCGCTATCACCAAAGCGGCTGGCAGCCGTGTGTGGGACGATAAGGGCCAGGAGTATTTAGACATGTATGGAGGCCATGCAGTAATTAGCATTGGTCATACGCATCCGCATTGGGTAAAAAGAATTGAAGACCAATTGCATGCAATGGCTTTTTATTCCAATTCAGTAATCATGCCCATTCAAGAGCAATTGGCTACAGCCATTAATGAAGTTAGCGGTAAAAAAGATTTTCAATTATTCTTATGTAACAGTGGGGCCGAGGCCAATGAGAACGCTTTAAAATTAGCTTCCTTTCATACCGGAAGAAAAAAAATTATTGCGTTTAAAAAATCATTTCATGGACGCACCTCATTGGCTGTGGCAGCTACCGACAATCCAAGTATTGTAGCGCCTGTGAATGAGACCGATAATATTATCTTTTTGCCTTTAAATGATATAACAGCATTACAAAATTGTTTTGCTACTCAAGGAAAAGAAATAGCTGCAGTTATTATTGAAGGTATACAAGGGGTGGCAGGCATTTACGAAGCAAGTATTCCTTTTTTACAAGCCATCAGAAAATGTTGCGACGAAGCTGGGGTAGTGTATATTGCAGATAGTGTTCAATGTGGTTATGGACGTACTGGGCAATTTTTTTCTCATGATATAGCGGGTGTTAATGCAGATATTTATTCCATGGCCAAGGGGATGGGGAATGGATTTCCCATTGGTGCTATTTTAATTGCACCGCATATTCAAGCTAAGTTTGGTTTATTGGGAACTACTTTCGGCGGAAATCCTTTGGCTTGTGCAGCAGCCTTGGCGGTGATTGAAGTGATTCAAAAAGAAAATTTAATGGCTTTAGCCGCTGAAAAAGGTAGCTATTTAATCGATGCTTTAAAAAATATTGCAGGTGTTAAAACAGTAAGAGGTCGTGGCTTAATGATTGGATTTGAGATGGAAGACGGTCTAGAGGATTTGCGTAAAGTATTGTTGAATGATTGTAAAGTATTTACTGGTGAAGCAAAACCCAATGTAATAAGATTATTGCCCTCATTGGCCATTACGATGGAGGATATCCAATTATTTTTAAACAGATTGAATGCTGCAATTCAACAATTGAAACAAACCCATTCTTAAATTATGAAACAGTTTATTTCAGTAAAAGATGTTGTAGATATTAATGCATTGGTAAAAAAAGCATTAGCCTATAAAGCAGCACCTTTCTTAGACAAGGCATTGGGTGCAAATAAGCGTATTGGCCTTTTATTTTTAAATCCTAGTTTAAGAACCAGATTAAGTACACAAGTGGCTGCACAAAATTTGGGAATGGAACCTATTGTTTTTAATGTAGACAAAGAAGGCTGGGCTTTAGAATTTGCAGATGGGGCTATCATGAATGGCAATACCGTAGAGCATATTAAAGATGCCGCTCCTATTTTGGGCAACTATTTTGATATATTATGTATTCGAACTTTTCCTGGCTTGGTTAATAAAGAAGAAGATTATGGCGAAAAAATAATCAACCAATTTATAAAATATGCTGGTATCCCTATTGTAAGTTTAGAATCTGCCACCTTGCATCCC
>Ga0209829_10000974_pt1 | contig 24309 bp, 24 predicted proteins | sample C_140205_EF_Meta_FD_187311 | JGI IMG/M metagenome (GOLD analysis project Ga0209829, IMG submission 187311) | Freshwater microbial communities from Lake Croche, Canada to study carbon cycling - C_140205_EF_MetaG (SPAdes) (version 2) | ecosystem: Environmental > Aquatic > Freshwater > Lake... | reverse complement strand
AGACCGACAGCTCAACCGACGCGCTGGTCCGGCACTACCGCGAGGAGCGCGGGCGGGCGGGCTGAACTTCACTTCAGCAGCCGTGACATCCGCCGGTCGGCGAGCACCTTGCCGCCGGTCTGACATGTCGGGCAGTACTGAAAAGACTTGTCCGCGAAGGCGACCTCCCGCACGGTGTCCCCGCATACCGGACAGGGCAGGCCGGTTCGGGAATGCACCCGCAACCCGGAACGCTTCTCGCCCTTGAGCGTTGCGGCCTGTTGGCCCACCGAGCGTTGCACCGCATCGGACAGCACGCCCACGATGGCGTCGTGCAGTGCGGCCAGCTGTACCTCGGACAGTTTTCCGGCGGTTGCGAACGGTGACAGCTTGGCAGTGTGCAGGATCTCGTCGCTGTAGGCATTGCCGATACCGGCGATCACCTTCTGGTCGGTGAGTACCGTCTTGATCCGGCCGCTGTTGCGCGCCAACAACTCCGCGAGCGCGGCGACGGTCAGACCTAATGCATCGGGCCCGATTCCGGCGATGCCGGGAACCTTCATGGGATCGTCGACCAGCCACACCGCGAGGCGCTTCTGGGTGCCTGCCTCGGTCAGATCGAAGCCGTGCCCGTCGGCCAGATGCACCCGCAATGCGATTGGGCCCTTCCCCGGTCGCAGCGGCGCGGGGCTCAGTGTGTCCGACCAGCGCAGCCAACCCGCTCGCGACAGGTGGGTTATCAGGTGGATATCAGCGGCCTGGATACCGAGATATTTACCCCAGCGGTGAACGGAAGCGATAACGCGGCCATGCAGCGCGGCGATCGGCGGGTCGAAGGTCTTGAGCACCGACAGCGACGCAACATCAACTCGCTCGACGGTCTTGCCAACGGCGTTGCGGCGCAGGTGATCGGCGAGTGCCTCGACCTCCGGCAGCTCGGGCAATCGATGCTCAGCCGAGGGCGCGTTCGGTGCTGCGGAACGGCAGGGAGAACGCCCACCCGACAATCGACAACAGAATCGCCGCCCAGATCGCGGTCCACCAGAAGTGGTCGATGTGCAGACCCCAGTGCGTGGTGTGGTCGGTGATCCAGGCGGTGATCCACAGCATCAGCGCGTTGATCACGACGTGGAAAAGTCCGAGCGTGAGGATGTAGAGCGGAATAGAGAGCACCTGGACGATCGGCTTGATGAACGCGTTAACCAAGCCGAAGATGACGGCGACAACCAGCACGATGCCGATCTTCTGCGCCGCGGTGCTGCCGCCGACGAAGTTCATCCCGGGCAGGATGAGCGTGACCACCCACAGTGCGAGTCCGGTAACCGCTGCACGTACGACGAAGGGCCCCATGAGCAGCAGCCTACTTGGGCGTCAGAGCCGAAGCAGGTAGGTGTCCATGATCCAGCCATGCCGGTTGCGGGCGTCGGCTCGGATCGCGGCGATGCGCTCGCCGGCCTCGCCGACGGTGCCGGTCACGAGAAGCTCATCCGGGGTACCGAGGTAGGCGCCCCACCAGATCCGGGTCTGCGGCGGGCAGGTCAGGAAGGCGCAGTCACCGTCGAGCATGACCACCGCCGAACCGGACAGCCCGGTGGCGCGGAGTTGGCGGCCGGTGGTGATCAAAACGGGTTCGCCGATGTCGTTGAGCGGAATTCGGTGCCGGGCGGTCAGCACCTGTACCGCGGTAATGCCGGGGATGACGTCATAACGCAACTCGACGCGGCGGGCCACCTCGTCAAGGATCCGCAGGGTGCTGTCGTAGAGCGAAGGGTCTCCCCAGGCCAGGAACGCACCAACGCCGTCGTCACCGAGTTCGTTCTCGATCGCGTTGGCCCACAACCGCGCTCGGGCGGCGTGCCAGTCGGTGACCGCGCGGCTGTAGTCGCCGTCGGCGGCCCTTGGCGGATCGGGTAGCTCGACGAATCGGTAGTCCGGTGACGAGATGAAGCGGCGGCAGACCTCGCGGCGCAATTCGACCAGATCGCCGGTGGCCTCGCGCTTGTCCATGGCGAAGAAGACATCGGTGTCGTTGAGCGCCGTGATCGCCTGCGCCGTCACGAAGTCGGGATCGCCCACCCCGATACCGATGACATGGATCGTGCGCATGCCGGTGAGCCTAACCAGCCCGACGCCATGCCCAGTTCCCGAGCAGTAGCGCGGCGAAACATGCCCCGACAATCCCCGACACCAGGAGTGGCAGCCGCCCATCGGCACCCCACAGCAATCCGGCCCACACACCGGCGACCAGGATCGCCAACCCGCTGGCACCCTGGAATACCCCCTGGGCGGTGGCTTGGCGGTCCGAGCCGACCATCGAGGAAATCCAGGCCTTGCCGACTCCGTCGGTGCAGGCGGCAAAAAGGCCGTAAGCCCCCAGCAGCAACCAGGCCGTCGCGTGGTCGGTGGTGAGTCCGAGTCCGATGTAGCCGATCGCGAAGAACACCAGTCCGACACCGAATACCGCAGAGCGCGGAAGCCGGTCGGCAACCATTCCGGCCGGGTAACTACCCAGTGCGTACACCAGGTTGTAGGTGACGTACGCCAGTATCACCGCGACCACCCCGAAGCCGATCTCGTTGAGGCGCAACAATAAAAGGGCGTCGGGGAAGTTCACCAGACCGAAGCCGACGACTATGGCCGTCACCCGCCAGAACCGGCGCGGAAGATCCCGCACCCCGCGCAAGATCGGCTGGCGCTGTGGCCGGGGACCGCTCCTCGGTGTTTCACGCACCAGGAAAATCAGCAGTACCGATAGCACAGCGGGCACGATCGCGATGTATAGCAGGGGTGGAATCTGGTGGTCCAGTAGTTCATAACCGGCCAGGCCGAGCAACGGGCCGACCACCGCACCCAGGGTGTCCATCGTGCGGTGGAAACCGAAAACCCTTCCGCGCTCACCGGATTCGACTCCTTCGACCAGCAGCGCATCCCGCGGCGCGCCGCGAACTCCCTTGCCGAGTCGATCGACCACCCGGCCCGCCAGAACGCCCGACCACGCACCGGCAACAGCGACGATCACTTTGCCCAGCGCCGCCATGCCGTAGCCGGTGGCGATCAGCGGCCGCTTGGCGAACCGGTCACCGAGCGGGCCGACGGCAAGTTTCGTGATCGACGCAGCGCCTTCGGCCGCACCCTCGATGGCCCCCACCACCGACGGCGGGGCGCCGAGCACCACGGTGAGGTAGATCGGCAGCAATGGGTAGAGCAATTCACTGGCGGCGTCCTGCAGGAACGACACCGCCGACAGCACCCGCACGTTGCGGGTCAGCCACGTCATTGGGCCGGGTTGGTGACAGGCGGCGCGAGCACGAAGTAGTTCTCCTCCTCCTGCACGAAGTGCAGGCACAGCAGTGCATGCAGGCCGTAAAGACAGGCCAGCAGGTCGTCGGATTGTTCGGACGTCACCGTACCGGCCTCCTCGGCCATCTCCCGGTGGCTGTGTAGCCGCTGGGCAAGTCGCCGGATTTCGGCGTGCATGCGACTCATGGTCGCCGTGGCTTCGGGGCTGCCCAGCGGCCGCGCCAGCGCCGGGTAGAGCGTGGTGTCCTCAGCGTCCTCATGCGGCAGCAGGGTGTCACGCAGAAATTCATCAGCGGCGCAGAGCGTCCCAAAAGCAGTCTCCCGCTCACCCGCGGACACCTGCTGGGCGGCATCACGCAGAACGGAGAGGTCATCGCGCATCCGGTCGTGCTCAGCGGAGAAACGGCGCACGAGATCCTTTGCATCGGGACTCAGCGGGTGGGTCCCGGCATGGTCGATGCGCAACGCACGCAGCGCATTGAGAATCACGGCGAGATCGATTCCCTCCTGCAGCAGCGCTCCTGGAGCGGGCGGCAGCAGGCCGACGGCGGCAAATCCCATGGCGATCAACGACAGCCCCATCCCGGCGACGGCGCTCTGCACAGCGATCCGCCGCGAACGGCGGGCGATCAGCATGGCGTCGGCCAGTCGGTCGAGGCGATCCGTCGTCAGCACGATATCGGCGGCCTCCGAGCTTGCTGTCGATCCGCGTGCGCCCATCGCGATGCCGACGTCGGCCGCGGCCAGTGCGGGCGCATCGTTCACGCCGTCGCCGACCATTGCGGTGACCGCGCGTTCGCGTTCGACGCGTACCCGGGCGACCTTATCGGCCGGACTCTGCTGGGCAGCAACATCGTCGAGGCCGAGTAGGACCCCGATCTGCTGCGCGGGTGCCGGGCGGTCGCCGGTGAGCATCACAACCCTGGTCATGCCCGCCGTCCGAAGCCGACGCAATGTCCGCGGCGCGTCTGTCCGCAGGGGGTCGGCCAGCAGGATCGCGCCGACGAGATCGGCATCAACCTGCACCCAGGCGATCACTGCACCGTCGAGGGATGCGCGGGACAGCACCGATGCGGTCCAGTCGGCCACCTCACCGTCGAGGCCGTCCGTCGACGATACGGAGCGCAGCGACGAGGAGGAGTCGGACAATCCGATTTCGAGATTGCCGACGCGCACCCTGCGGCCGTCGACCAACGCAGACACCCCGGTTCCGGCTTCTTCCTCGGTGAGCGTCGGCATGACCAGCGACAGCCCCCGAAGCCGGGCTTCGTCCACGATCGCGGCTGCCAGCACGTGCGGTGAAAGCTGATCGGCGGAGGCAGCAAGACCGAGCACCTCATCGGCTTTCCAGCCGGGCGCGGTCACCACATCAGCTCCCCGAGGGCGACCAGAGGTCAATGTTCCGGTCTTGTCCAGTACCAACGTTGTTGCACGGCCAAGTGTTTCGAGCGCGCCGCCACCCCGGACCAGAACTCCGATCCGGGATGCCCGGGACAGTCCGGACACGATCGCGACAGGTGCGGCCAAGAGCAATGGACACGGAGTGGCGACCACGAGGACCGCAACCGCTCGAGTGGCCGACCCGCTGACCAGCCACGCCAAACCGGATACCGCCAGCGCCACCGGGACGAACCAGGTCGCCGCCCGATCTGCCAGCCGTATCACCGGCGCCGACTCCGCCGCGGCCTCGCTGGCCAGTCGAACGATGCCGGCATAAGTGGAGTCGGCCGCGGTGGCACTGGCCCGCATCTCCAGCCCACCGCCGGCGTTGACGCTGCCGCTTCGCAACTTCTCGCCGCTTTCGCGCCGAACATGCACCGATTCACCGGTGAGCGCGGAATCGTCGATGATCGCGTACTCCGAGACCACCAGACCGTCAACCGGCAATACCTCGCCGCACCCCACAACCAGCACGTCGTCGACCGCGATCACGTCCAAGCCGACGGTCTCGAAATCGTCACCGATGCGCCTGCGAGCGGTACGTGGCACCCGGTCCAGTAGTGCCCGCAGGTCCTTGGTGGCGCGCTGTTCGGCCGCCGCCTCGAGGGCCTGCCCGGTGGCCAGCATCACCCCGATCAGAGCACCGGCCAGGAACTCGCGGACCGCCAGCGCACCGGCAAGTGAGATCACGGCGAGCACGTCGACCCCGAACCGGCCCCTGCGGAATCCTGCGACCACCCACCAGGCGGCAGGAACCATAGCGGCCACGGTGCCGGCCGCCCAGCATGCGTCGGCGAGGACATGAGCGTCAGCCAGCCACGCCACACCACCGGCGAACAGTGCAATCACCGTCGCCGAAAGCAGCCCCCACCGCAGATAAGTCATGACCACCCCGGTCCAGCTTGTACCATCAGACTGCACACCGCACCCCCTCGATTCCACCGCAACCAGGAGCGCCACCATCACCACTTTCTTCGGACTTGCCGCTCATCCCCTGCTGGTCCACTTCATTGTGGCGCTGACTCCATTGGCTGCTGTCCTGGCGATCGTGTGCGCGGTCTGGCCGGCGGCGCGGGAGCGTCTGGTCTGGTTGGTGCTGGCGCTCTCGGTGATGACCGTCGCCGTGACCCCGGTGGTCACCAACTCCGGCGAGTGGCTGGAGGGCAAACTCGAAGAGTCAGAGTTGATCGAGAAGCACGCCGCACTCGGTGACACGATGATCTACTTCGCGCTGGCACTGCTCGTCGCCGCCATCCTGCTCGCGGTCGTGCACGTCCGCGCGGGACGCGGTAAATCGCTGCCAACCGGCCTGACGGCAGCGATCGCCGTGTTCGTGGTCGTTGCCGCGGCGGCGACGACCGTCCAGGTAGTCCGCATCGGACATTCCGGCGCCGAATCCGCGTGGAGCGATGCCCTCGACGCGAGCCCGGCGGGCGAGCACGAGGGTCAATAGGGGCCACCCGCGTCGCTAAATTAGAACGAGTTCTAGTATCGGCTGGTGCGATTCACCTATGCCGAAGCCATGACCGACCCGAGCTACTACATACCGCTGGCCAAAGCGGCCGAGTCAGCCGGGTATCACGCGATGACGATCCCCGATAGCGTCGCCTACCCCTTCGAATCCGACGCCAAATATCCCTACACTCCGGACGGTAACCGCGAGTTCCTGGACGGCAAATCCTTCATCGAGACCTTCGTGATTACTGCCGCGCTGGGTGCGGTCACCACCACGCTGCACTTCAACTTCTTCGTGCTCAAACTCCCCATTCGCCCGCCCGCGCTGGTGGCCAAACAGGCCGGATCACTCGCAGCGCTGATCGGCAACCGAGTGGGCCTCGGCGTGGGCACCAGTCCGTGGCCCGAGGACTACGAACTGATGGGTGTTCCATTCGCCAAGCGTGGCAAGCGGATGGACGAGTGCATCGACATCATTCGCGGACTCACCACCGGTGACTACTTCGAGTACCACGGAGAGTTCTACGACATCCCCAAGACCAAGATGACGCCGGCCCCCACCCAGCCGTTGCCGATTCTGATCGGTGGGCACGCCGACGCCGCACTGCGCCGCGCCGCGCGTAACGACGGCTGGATGCACGGCGGTGGCGAAGAGGATCTCGACGAACTGCTGGCCAAGCTCAACCGCTACCGTGAAGAAGAGGGCACCGCCGACAAGGACTTCCAGGTCCACGTCATCTCGATCGACGGCTTCACCGTTGATGGCGTGAAGCGTCTCGAGGACAAGGGTGTCACCGACGTCATCGTCGGCTTCCGGATCCCCTACATCAACGGTCCCGACACCGAACCGCTGGACGCCAAGATTCGCAACCTGGAATGGTTCGCGGAGAACGTCATCGCGAAAGCCTAGGTTTTACAGCGGGTCCAGCTTCGCAACGGTTCCAGCCTTACAGCGGATCCCAACGCGCAGCGCGCTTCTCCCGGTGTGCGATAGCGGCCTCGCGAGGATTGTTGGTGAAACTGCTCAACACCTGCGTGCGGTTCTCAATCTCCTTGGCGTGCCGCAGGCTGGGCGCGTCCAACGCCGCGTTGAGGCCGATCTTGGTCTGCCACACCCCGTAGGCGTTATTGGCTGCGATACTTCGCGCCATTTCCAACGCCGCGTCCATCAACTTCACAGCCGGCACCACTTCGTGAACTAAGTGGATCCGCAGAGCCTCCTCGGCGTCAATGATCCGCCCGGTGAGCATAAGTTCCCGCGCTACACCGGCGCCGACGATGCGCGGCAGCAGATAGCTCGTACCCATGTCCATCGAGGAGAACCCAGCCTTGATGAACACCGAACCGAACCGTGCGGCATCCGCGGCGATCCGGACGTCGCAGTGCAGCGCGAAGGCCAGTCCCCCGCCGACGGCCACCCCGTTGACCGCCGCCACCACCGGGATCGGCAACTCGTAGAGTCGGGTCATCTGGTCGGCCAGTCGCACCTGGGCGTCGTAGGTGGTCTTGAACGGTGCGGCCGCCTCCGGTGTCCAGGGTTTGCCGGTGCCGCTGAGATCAGCACCCGCGCAGAAGCCCCGGCCGGACCCGGTCAGGATGGCGACCCGGTGCTCCCCGGAACCCAGCCGGTCCAATGCCGCGTCGAGGCCGTCGAGCAGCGCACCGTCGATGGCGTTGAGCACCTCGGGTCGGTTGAGGGTGACCCGGGCGATGCCGGCTTCGGGGACATCGAACTCCACTGCTGCCATGCCGCGACGATAGCGATCCGTCCGCGCTACCGTGCAGGGCATGGACCGATACCGCGACGTTTTCCAGGCAAGCGTGGACGATCCCGCGGCATTCTGGGCGGCTGCCGCGCGCGCGGTGACGTGGACGCGGGAGCCGCAGCGGATTCTCGATGACGACAACCCGCCGTTCTACCGGTGGTTCCCCGATGCGGAGTTGAACACCTGCGCCAACGCCCTGGACCGTCACATCGCCACCCGCGGGGATCAGGCCGCATTGATCTACGACTCTCCCGTCACAGGGTCGAAGCGCACCTACAGCTACCGCGAATTACTCGACCAGACAGCACGTTTCGCCGGGGTACTGCGTGGGCTGGGGGTCGGCAAGGGTGACCGCGTGCTGCTGTACATGCCGATGATCCCCGAAGCGGTCATCGCGATGCTGGCCTGCGCGCGCCTCGGTGCGGTGCATTCAGTGGTGTTCGGCGGTTTTGCCAGCCACGAACTGGCGACCCGCATCGACGATGCCCAGCCTGTGGTGATCGTCTCGGCGTCCTGCGGGATCGAACCCACCCGGGTGATCGAGTACAAGCCGATGCTCGACCACTCGCTGCAGCGCGCGCAGCACCACCCGCGGGCATGCGTGATCATCCAGCGCCCAGAACATCTGTGCAACATGGTCTCCGACCGCGACCATGACTGGGCCGAATTGATGGCGACAGCCACACCCGCCGATCCGGTGCCGGTGTCGGCGACCGATCCGCTATACGTGCTCTACACCTCCGGAACCACCGGCAAACCCAAGGGCATCGTGCGCGACAACGGCGGCCACGCGGTGGCGCTGACCTGGAGTATGCGCAACATCTACAACGTCGAACCCGGTGAGGTGTTCTGGGCCGCCTCCGACGTCGGCTGGGTGGTGGGCCACTCCTACATCGTCTACGCACCATTGCTGGCCGGCGCCACCACCGTGCTCTACGAGGGCAAGCCCGTGGGCAGCCCGGACCCCGGTGCGTTCTGGCGGGTGGCCGCCGAGCACGGGGTCAAGGTCCTCTTCTCCGCGCCCACCGCCATCCGGGCAATCCGCAAGGAGGACCCCGATGGTTCCCACATCGACCGCTACGACCTGTCGGCACTGAAGTATCTGTTCCAGGCTGGCGAGCGGCTCGATCCGGACACCTACGAGTGGGCGTCGGCGAAACTGGGCATCCCGGTAATCGACCACTGGTGGCAGACCGAAACGGGTTGGGCGATCGCCGCCAATCCAGTTGGGGTGGAACAGCTTCCGCTCAAAGCGGGGTCGCCTACAGTACCCATGCCCGGCTACGACGTCCAGATTCTGCATCCAGATGGTTCCGGCTGTGCGCCGGGCGAGGAAGGCGCGATCTGCATCCGGCTACCGCTACCTCCCGGCACACTGCCGACGCTGTGGGGCGATGACGCCCGGTATGAGGCGTCATATCTGAGCGAGCATCCCGGCTACTACCTGAGCGGTGACGGCGGATTTTTCGACGACGACGACTACCTGTTTGTAATGGGCCGGATCGACGACGTCATCAACGTCGCCGGGCACCGGTTGTCAACGGGCTCGATCGAGGCGGTCCTGGCGGCGCATCCGGCGGTGGCCGAGTGCGCGGTGATCGGCGTGGCCGATGACATCAAGGGTCAGGTGCCGCGCGGCCTGGTGGTGCTCAAGGCAGGGGCGTCGGCCGAGGGCCTGGCCGCCGAACTGGTGGCCGCGGTGCGGCATTCGATCGGAGCGGTGGCCTGCTTCTCCACCGTCGACGTCGTACCTGCGCTACCCAAGACCCGGTCGGGCAAAATCCTGCGCAAAACCATGCGCAGTATCGCCGACGGCCGCGACGAACCGATACCGTCAACCATTGAGGACGCCAGCGTGTTGGAGACGCTGAGGCCGATCCTGCGGGGCTGACGATCCTTGGGTAGTGACCGACACTGCGCGGCTACGCTTCGGCCATGGGGAGTATCGAACGGCCTCTGCGCGAGAGGGTCATTGACGTCGAGAACGTCCAAAACGACATCATCCGCGGCCGCGCATTACGTAAGACCTTCCCACGCCGCGACCTGGCAGAGTTGGTTCCGTCGACGCGCAGTGCCACTGAAATCCTGGTCGAGCAGAATCAGACTCGCCTTGCGGACCTGATTCCGCTGCGCTTCGCACGGATGCTTACCGACCCGTTCTCTTTCTACCGGGGCTCCGCCGCCGTGATGGCCGCCGACCTTGCTGCCGGACCATCCAGCGGCGTGCAGGTGATGTGCGGCGGCGATGCTCACCTGTCGAACTTCGGTATCTACGCGGCACCACAGCGAACGCTGGTCTTCGACCTCAACGATTTCGATGAGGCGGCAGTTGCGCCGGCCGAGTGGGACGTCAAGCGCCTGGTCACCAGCGCCATCGTGGGAGGACGCCAAGCCGGCTACCCCGAGAAGACCATCGGTCGTATCGCTGCCGCTGCGATAAGCAGTTATCGGACCGGACTGCACTCCATGCTCGACATGACCGCGCTCGAGCGCTACTACCTGCGCCTGGAACCGGAACGTTACGAGCGCGAGGTCTCGGGTAGTTTGGCATCGATCATCGCCAGGACCACCCGGGCGGCCCGCACGCGGACATCGGCGCGAGTATTCGAGCGCATCATGACCTCCGGACCAGACGGCCAGCTTCAGCTTCGCGAGAATCCTCCTATCCTGCAGCATGTTGCGGTAAAAAATGAAGCAGCCCTTGCTGATTCGTTCCGTGAATACCTCACGAGCATTCCCGTCGACGTGGCCTTGCTGCTATCACATTTCCGCCTGACCGACATCGCCCGGCGAGTCGTGGGTGTCGGCAGCGTCGGAACCCGGGCCTATCTGCTCATCCTCACCGGTCCCGATGGAACTCCGTTGGTCTTACAGGTCAAGGAAGCCAACCGGTCCGTCCTCGAGGAATACGGGACCGTGACGCAACCGCAGAACCTGGTCGCAGCCGAACATGCTCTCGGCCACGGGCTGCGCGTCGTCGGCGGGCAGCGGATCCTGCAGGCGATGTCGGATGTCTTTCTGGGCACCATGAGGATCGACGGCCGGGATTTTTATGTTCGGCAGTTCCAGGACATGAAGGGCTCTGTGGAGACTGCCGGGATGGCACCGAAGGCGTTCCACCGGTATGTCAGGGCGTGCGCGCTTGCATTGGCACGTGGACACGCCCAGAGTGCGAACGCATCGCTGCTACGCGGGTATGTCGGTGGCGGCGAGCAGGTGAGCGCCGCGATCCTGGGCTGGTCTTTCGCCTACGCGGACAAGACGCTGGATGATTTCCACCAGTTGAAGGCAGCGGCCGAGGCCGGCGACATCGAGGTCGCCGACGATCCGCTGCGGTGACTCGCGCCTAGTCCCGGGTTTCAAACACCACGTCGGCGGCGTCCCGGTCCTGCCGAAGACCTCGCCAACTGGCGTGCCGCAGCCGGTCATCTGAGGTCAGCTCGCCGTAGCGGACCTCGCCGACGAGTTCGGGCCGGACGTAGGTGACGCCGACGGTCTCCTGGCGCGGGAGTGCCGGGCGGAACGGCGATTCATCGGTGTGCAGCGGTGCCAGGATCGCCTTGAGCGCGGCAAGATCCTTTTCGGTGAATCCGGTGCCAACCCGGCCGATGAACCTCAGGGCCCCACCGTCCGGGATGCCGCACAGCAGGGCGCCGACCCCGCTGGATCGCCCGCCCTCGCCCCTACGCCAACCGCCGATAACGACCTCCTGGGTGTTCCAGTTCTTATCCTTGATCCACGACGTAGACCGCTGACCCGGCTGGTAGGTGGAGTCCCACCTCTTGGCGACCACGCCCTCCCACTTGCACTTGCGCGAAAAGGCGAGCGCTTGTGAACCGTTGCCGTCAAGGAGCTCCGGAACAATGAGATCGGTTCCAGCGGAGAATGTTTCGAGCAGATGCCGACGGTCGCGATACTTGACCCGCAGCAGTGATTGACCGTCGAGGGTGAGGATGTCGAAAGCCCAGAATTCGATTCGGGTGGCCCGTGCCCGGTTCTGCATCTCGGCGAAGCTCGGCACACCATTTTCGTCGAGGGCCACCACCTCGCCGTCGAGGATGACGTGGTGATCGGCCAGCGAGGACGCCAGCGATTGCAGTTTCGGGTACTGAGCGGTGACGTCATTGCCGTTGCGCGAGTGCAACGCCAGCGAGCCGTGATCAACCTCGACCATGAGCCGGTAGCCGTCGAATTTCCCCTCGAACGCGAACCGGTCTGCGGTCAGTTTGTCCACCGACCCCAGGGTGGCCAACATCGGCGCGACATCGCGAAGATGCATACCGGTCCGCGGTTCGCCGGCCGAGACGACTGGATCCACGGCCGCAGATCGGGTGGCTTTGGCAGCGATCCGCTTCCCACGCGGTGCACTCGCCGGGCGCGTGCGCGGGGCGGCGCCGTCCAGTCCGGCCAGCAGGTCGCCGTGTTCGGCCACCCTGGCCAGCACCTGCTCGTAGCGCAACTGGGTAAGCCCGGGATCACCGATTTCGTCCCAGGTGCGTGGCGCGGCAACCGTGGGTGTCTGGCGACCCCGCAACGAGTACGGCGCGATGGTGGTCTTGGCGGCGTTGTTCTGACTCCAGTCCAAAAAGATCTTGCCGGCCCGCAGGCTTCGGGTCATGGTGGCGGTGACCAGGGTCGGCATGCTCTGCTCAAGCTGCTGTGCCACCCGACGAGCCAGTGTCGCGGCGCCGTCGCTGCTGACCGGATCGGCAAGTGCGGCGTAGAGATGCATGCCCTTGCTGCCGCTGGTGAGTGGATAAACCCGCAGACCGATGTCATCCATCAGATCCCGCACCGCATGCGCCACCTCACCTAGTTGCGCCATCGTTACCCCCTCTCCGGGGTCAAGGTCGAATACCAGGCGGTTGGCCGGGCCCGGTGTGCCGTCGGCGCCGAAACACCATTGCGGCACATGGACTTCCAGCGCCGCCTGCTGCGCGATCCAGGCCAGTGCGGTCGCGCTGTCGATGATCGGATAAATCGCGGCACCTGAGCGATGCATTTGGGTGCCGCGGGCCAGCCAGTCCGGAGCCGACTTGGGCAGATCCTTCTCGAAGAACGCCGGTTCGTCCACGCCGTCGGGCCAGCGTTTGCGGGTCGCCGGCCGGCCGGCGAGATGCGGCAGCATCGCCTCGGCGATCGTCGTGTAATACCCGAAGACGTCGGCTTTGGTGGTCGCCCGCGAGGTATCGGTCGCCGGATAGAGCACCTTGTCCGGATTGGTCAGCTTGACCATCGGGCCCGTCGTCGCGCCCGGCGGCCAGATGTCGATCACCTGATCAACGTATTACCCGCTGATACGGTGGGCCAATGACGAGGTTGTCGATAGCGGGTCTGCTGGTGTTCGCGGCACTGGTGGGCGCCCCGAACGCAGCCGCGGACCCCGAGGATCTGGAACCGTACTGCACCGGTGGGCAGGTACCGGAAACGGGAGAATGCCTGCTGCAACCCCAGAGCGTCTACATCGACGACGCCCCGGGCGCCAACCCGGAGATGCCCACGGGCCTGGACCCAGAATCCGTCCCTGCCGTCTGACCCGTTCGCAGCCCGACGGCATACTGATTTCATGCGTTCCATCTGGAAAGGCTCCGTCGCCTTCGGTCTGGTGAACGTCCCGGTGAAGGTGTACAGCGCCACCGAGGACCACGACCTGAAATTCCATCAGGTACACGCCCAGGACAACGGCCGAATCAAATACCAGCGGATGTGCGACGAGTGCGGCGAGGCGGTCGAGTACCGCGATATCGCCAAGGCATTCGAGGCCGATAGTGGCCAGACGGTGGTGATCACCGACGAAGACATCGCGACCCTGCCCGAGGAACGCAGCCACGAGATCGAGGTGCTGGAATTCGTCCCGGCAACTGAGATCGACCCACTGATGTACGACCGCAGCTATTTTCTGGAGCCCGACGGTAAATCGTCGAAATCGTATGTGCTGCTTGCCAAGGCGCTCGCCGCAACCGACCGGGTGGCGATCGTGCACTTCGCCCTGCGGAACAAGACCCGCCTGGCAGCGCTGCGGATCAAGAGATTCGGCAAACGCGACGTCATGGTGGTGCACACGCTGCTGTGGCCTGATGAGATTCGCGACCCGGCATTCCCATCGCTCGGCGAGGATGTCGAGGTCCGCGCTCCCGAACTCAAGATGGCCGGGCAGGTGGTGGAGTCAATGGCCGGCGATTTCAACCCCGAGCAGTACACCGACACCTACCAGGAGCAGTTGCAACTACTGGTCGAGTCCAAACTCGCCGGCGGACAGGCCTTCGCCACCGCCGAAGCGCCGGCCCGCCTCGAGGACACCGACGACGTTTCGGACCTGCTGGCCAAACTCGAGGCCAGCGTGCGGCGCCGACGCGAACAGTCCGCCGAGTCAACGCCGGCACCACCGGCCAGGAAGGCGCCGGCCAGAAAAACCCCCGCCAAGCCCGCCGTGGCCAAGAAGGCAGTCGCCAAGAAAGCCGTCCCCGCGAAGGCACCCGTCGAAAAGGCGCCCGCACGGAAGGTCGCCGCCAGAAAGTAGAACGTGTTACAAAAACGTTCGAAATTCCGGCTCAGCCGACCCGGCAATCTTGTTACGTTGAGCGCCGACATGGGAAGAGAGCCGACGTGATCCTCGATAGATTCCGCCTCGATGGACAAGTAGCCGTAGTCACAGGAGCCGGACGCGGGCTGGGTGCAGCAATCGCATTGGCCTTCGCCGAAGTCGGTGCCGACATCCTGATCGCCTCCCGCACCAAATCAGAGTTGGAGTCGGTCGCCGCCCAGATCGAGGCGACCGGCAGGCGTGCGCACATAGTCGTGGCCGACCTCGCCCAACCCGAAGCGACGGCAGCGTTGGCCGCCCAGGCCGTCGAGGCCTTCGGCAAACTTGACATCGTGGTCAACAACGTCGGGGGCAGCATGCCCAATGCGCTGCTGACTACAAGCGTTAAGGAGATGCGCGATGCGTTCACCTTCAACGTGCTCACCGCCCATGCGCTCACCGTCGCCGCCGTGCCATTAATGCTTGAGCATTCCGGCGGCGGCAACATCATCAACATCACCTCGACGATGGGCCGGACGGCCGGCCGCGGCTTTGCGGCCTACAGCACTGCCAAAGCCGCACTGGCCCAGTACACCCGGCTCACCGCGCTCGACCTGTGCCCGCGGATCCGGGTCAACGCCATCGCGCCGGGGTCGATCATGACCTCAGCCCTGGAGATCGTGGCCTCCAACGACGCCCTGCGCGATCCCATGGAGAAGGCCACCCCGATGCGCCGCCTCGGCGATCCGGTCGACATCGCCGCCGCCGCCGTTTATCTCGCCTCACCGGCCGGGGATTACCTGACCGGAAAGATGATCGAAGTCGACGGCGGGCTGATGGTGCCCAACCTCGATCTACCCATTCCGGATCTGTAACCCGGATCTGTGAACCCGGATCTGCAAAGCCCCAACTTCTGAGGAGACCCATGCCCATTCGCGTCGCACAGATCGGCACCGGCAATGTCGGCGCCCACGCGCTCAAGACTTTGATCACCAACCCCGACTACGAACTCACCTCCGTGTGGGTGTCGTCGGCGGCCAAGGCGGGTAGGGACGCCGCCGAACTCGTGGGCCTGGATACACCGACAGGTATCAAGGCCACCAACGATCTCGACGAGGTGCTGGCGACCAAGCCCGACTGCGCCGTTTATAACGCCATGGCCGATAACCGGATGCTCGAGGCTCTGGAGGACTACCGCCGAATCCTTGCCGCCGGCGTCAACGTCGTAGGCAGCGGACCGGTATTCCTGCAGTGGCCCTGGAAGGTGATCCCAGATGAGATGATCACCCCGCTGGAAGATGCTGCGCGCCAAGGTCAGTCGAGCCTGTTCGTCAACGGAATCGACCCCGGATTTGCCAACGACCTGTTCCCGATGGCACTGGCCGGCACATGCCAGAGTGTCGAGCAGGTGCGCTGTTTGGAGATCGTCAACTACGCCACCTACGACAGTGCCACGGTGATGTTCGACGTGATGGGCTTCGGCAAACCGATGGACGAGACTCCCATGTTGCTGCAACCCGGCGTGCTGAGCATCGCCTGGGGCTCAGTGGTTCGCCAGATCGCTGCGGGCCTGGGCGTGGAACTCGACGGCCTCGAGGAGGTCTACGTCCGAGAGCCCGCCCCGGAAGCCTTCGACATCTCCTCCGGCCATATCGCCAAGGGCACCGCCGCGGCTCTGCGCTTCGAGGTGATCGGACTCGTCGATGGCGCCCCGGTGGTCGTGCTCGAGCACATCACCCGGCTTACCGATGACATCTGTCCCGACTGGCCGCAGCCCGCACAAGAGGGCGGCAACTACCGCATCGAGATCACCGGGGAGCCGTGCTACGCCATGGATATCTGCCTGAGCAGCCGCAACGGCGACCACAATTTCGCCGGCGTGTTGGCGACCGCAACCCGACTCGTCAATGCCATCCCCGCCGTCATCGCCGCCGAGCCGGGCATCCGCACCACCCTGGACCTGCCGCTGGTGACCGGCAAGGGGTTGTACGCTGGCCGCAGGGGCTAGTCAGCGCCCGGCAGCGAAGGACGTCATGCCGATCATTTCTCACCTCAGCGTCACGACGTTAATCAGTGCTGCCGCAACGGCTTTCGCGGTAGCCGCACCCGCCGTCACTGCGGCCGACGGTTATGGCCGCGGCCACCGGTGACGTGCGGCGCATCACCGCCCTGCTGATCGCACCGGCCGTCGCCACCCTGCTCGCTGCGCCGGCCGCGGCAGTACCGGAGTGCATCGACATCGCACCCAACACCCGGATGTGCGAGACACCCGGGCACCTGGCGATCGTCACCTCGCCCGACCCGGCCATGACCAACCCCTACCCGGGCTGGGGCTACGGCGGCCTCGGATACGGGCTCGGCGGTTTCTGGTTCGGCCGGTGAAACCGGACCACATCCGGATCCCGGTGCGACCCGGATGGGCTCTGCTCGGGCCGGCCTTCGTCGCCGCGATCGCCTATGTCGACCCCGGAAACATCGCGGCTAATGTGAGCGCCGGGTCGCAGTTCGGTTTCCTGTTGGTGTGGGTGATCGTCGTGGCCAACGTGATGGCCGGCCTGGTGCAGTACCTCAGCGCCAAACTGGGCCTGGTGACCGGATGCACACTGCCCGAGGCGGTGCGCGATCGGACCCGCACCCCGACGCGTATCGCCTACTGGGTTCAAGCCGAACTGGTGGCCGTAGCGACCGACGTCGCCGAGATCATCGGCGGTGCGATAGCACTGCACCTGCTCTTCGGCCTGCCCCTGGTGCTCGGCGGTGCGATCACCGGGGTGGTGTCGCTGCTGCTGCTGGGGATCGGAGATCGCAATGGGCAGCGGGTATTCGAGCGGGTCATCATCGGCCTGCTGTTAGTCATCGCCATTGGGTTCATGGCCAGTCTGGTGGTGAATCCGCCGCCGGCGTCCGATGTGATCGGTGGATTGGTTCCCCGGTTCGACGGGGCGCAGAGCGTTCTGCTGGCCACGGCCATGCTCGGCGCGACCGTCATGCCGCACGCGGTATACCTGCACTCCGGCCTTGCCCGCGACCGGCACGGTCATCCGGAGCAGGGGCGGGATCGGGCGGTACTGCTGCGGGCGACTCGATGGGACGTCGGTATCGCAATGGTTCTCGCCGGCACGGTAAACCTCGCTCTGCTTCTGGTTGCGGCGACCAACCTGCGCGGCCGGGCCGGTACCGACACCATCGAGGGTGCGCATGCCGCGGTCGGCGACACCCTGGGACCGACGGTCGCGTTGTTCTTCGCGATCGGCCTGCTGGCGTCCGGCATGGCCTCGAGCTCCGTCGGCGCATCCGCGGGCGCGATGATCATGTCCGGTCTGCTTCGTAAGTCCTTCCCGCTGCTGGTGCGCCGTCTGGTAACCCTGATTCCGGCGCTGGTGGTACTGGCCAGCGGTGTCGACCCGACCCGCGCGCTGGTGCTCTCCCAGGTTGTTCTGTCGTTCGGAATCCCGTTCGCACTGGTGCCACTGATGCGGGTGACCTCGGATCGTTCAGTGATGGGCGCCGATGCGAACTCCGGCCTGACCTCGGTACTGGGCTGGGTGGTGGCCGCGGTCATTACGCTGCTCAACGTGGCGCTGATCTACCTCACCCTCAGCTGATGGGACAGCACGCCTACTTCGCGTACGGCTCCAACCTGTGCGCGGAACAAATGTCCCGCCGCTGCCCGGATGCCGCGGACCCGTTGCCGGCCGTACTGGCCGACCACGACTGGCTGATCAACGAGCGCGGGGTGGCAACGCTCGAGCCGTTCACCGGCAGCACGGTCCACGGGGTGCTGTGGACGTTGACCGACGGTGATCTGGCGAACCTGGACCGCGCCGAAGGCGTCCCGCACCGGTATCGCCGGGACCGGCTGAGGGTCCACACCGCGCTCGGCCCGTCGAGTCCGTGGGTCTATATCGACCACCGGGTTGAGCCCGGGGCGCCGCGCCCCGGCTATCTGGACCGCATCATCGCCGGGGCGGTGCACCACGGTCTGCCGGACCGGTGGATCGATTTCCTCCGGCGTTGGGACCCCGCCCACTGGCCGATGTCGCACGTGTATTCCAATGATGATGGGCCGCAATCACTCTCGGAGTTGCTAGCCGATCCCGCCGTTGATGAATTCAGCACTTTGCGATCCCGCTTCGGATTCCTGGCCATTCACGGCGGCGGTCTTGAGCAGATGACCGACGTGATCGCCGAACGCGCAGCCGAACAGGCCGGTGCATCGGTGTACGTGGTGCGTCACCCGGCCGCCTACCCGCACCACCTGTCCTCGGCACGCTATCTGCCCGAGCAGTCGGACCGGCTGGCCGAGTTCCTCAACCATGTCGACGTCGTGGTGTCGTTGCACGGCTACGGCCGGGTGGGTCGCAGCACGCAGATACTGGCCGGCGGCCGCAACCGGGAACTGGCTGCCCTGTTGGCTGATTGCATCACCGTGCCCGGCTATCAGGTGGTGACCGATATGGGCGCCATTCCGAGGGAGTTGCGGGGCCTTCATCCAAACAATCCGGTCAATCGGGTCCGCGGCGGCGGAGCGCAACTGGAACTGTCCTCGCGGGTGCGCGGGACCAGTCCGCGAAGCCAGCTGCCGGGTGAAAACGGCTTGACCCCGGCTACCGATGCACTGGTCGCCGGACTGGTGGCCGCAGCCGGATCCTGGCGGGCCGGCGGCGTCGACGGTGATGGCCGTCACAGCGAACCCATCCTCGGACGGGACGGCTCCGAATAGGAGACGTGCACATCGCAACAACGCCGGCGATCTACCCCACCCGGATCACCCATCTGCACCGCTCGCCAATCCGGCACTACGCCGAACACCGCAGCTACAGCTGGTATGTCGACGTCGATGAGCTGCCGCGGCTGCCCTGGTGGCTGCGGCCGTTCGCTAGGTTCGAGGGCGTCGACCACTTCGAGGGCGGGCCCCAGGACACTGTGCGTGATCGAGTGGACGCGTTCCTGGCCACCCAGGGTATTTTCCTGGCCGGCGGGCGGATTACCGCCCTGCTGATGCCGCGGGTCCTCGGCCGAGCCTTCAATCCCCTGAGCCTGTTCTGGTGCCACGATGCGGCGGGTGCGCTGCGCTGCGTCATCGCCGAGGTACAGAATCTCCGCGGTGAGCGCAGCGCCTACCTGGTGCCACCGGACGAAGAAGGCCCGGTGCCGGTCGTCGGTGCACTCCGCAACGCGGGGCTGCACGGCGACGACGGATACTTCCTCCTGCGTGTGCCCGTTCCCGGCGAACACCTCGATCTCACGGTCTCCCAGCACCGTGACAATCACGCCGCGCTGGTGGCCACCTGGCGCGGCGAACGGCGCCGGGCCAGCCTCGGCCAGATCCTGATGATGCAGTTCACAAACCCACTTGCTCCGCACATGGCGATCCTGAGTCTGCGGGTACAGGCGCTCGTCCTGAGCTGGCGCGGAATGCCGTCCGTGCCCGGTACGGCCATCGCAGCGCCGAACCGGATGACCGAGACCAAAGCCGTCCACGCCGCCGGTTGGACGCCCAGCAGCCGTTCGCTGGCACCGTCGTGACGCTGTTACTTGACCGCCGAGTGTTGGACCCCCGATTGTTGGACCGCCGCCTTGACCGCCCGGTTACGCTTCCGGGCAATGGCTCCGATAATGATCGGCCCGCTCCGGTGACCGCCGCCGATCTCGATGCTCTGCTGCGCCGGGTCGCGCAGCGCGATGCAGAAGCGTTCGCCGCCCTCTATGACGCCACCCGCTCCCGGGTGTACGGCATGGTCGCCCGGGTGCTGCGCGACCGCGGGTACAGCGAAGAGACCACCCAGGATGTCTATCTTCAGGTGTGGCGATCCGCGGAGAGTTACGACCCGGCCTCCGGTAGTGCGCTGGCATGGCTGCTGACCTTGGCACACCGGCGGGCAGTGGACCGGGTGCGTGCCGAACAGTCTGCCGTCCAACGTGATTCGCGCTATGGTGCGGCCACGCTGGAGCGCCCGGCAGATCACGTCAGCGACGCGGTGATCTCCAGCGAGGAGCGGCGACGGGTAGCGTCCTGCTTGGACGGCCTGACCGACCTTCAGCGCGAGTGCATCGAACTCGCCTACTACCAGGGCATGACCTACGTGCAGGTCTCTGAGCGCCTGTCGGCGAATCTTGCCACCGTGAAATCTCGGATGCGCGACGGGTTACGTGGCCTGCGCAACTGTCTGGGAGTGCGGTGAGGACGCGGCGATGACCCAATCACATTCCCCCGATGAACTGCTGGATCTGGCAGTTCCGTACGCACTGCATGCATTACCCGATGCCGAACGCGACGCCATTGAAGGCGAGGTGGCCACTGCGGGACGGGTGGTAGCCGACGCCTTCTATGACGAGGTACGCGCGGTTCGCGAGACCATGGCAGCGGTGTCGGCAGCCGACGCCGAGGAGCCACCGGCCGATCTGCGCGGCCGAGTGCTGTCGTCGGTCGCCGCCGACAATGTGCGAACCCTGGGATCACCGCGCCGGCGTACCGCCTGGCTGTCGGCCGCGGCGGCATTGGCGGTCGGCCTGAGCGCTGTCGGCATCGGGTTGTCCCAACGCCCCGCGGAACCGCAACCGTCGACCGCGCAGCAGGTGTTCGCCGCCTCCGATGTTCACACCGTCTCCGGAGCGATTCCGGCGGGTGGTACCGCGACGGTGGTGTTCTCCCGGAACCGCAACGCTGGCGTGCTGGTGATGAATGACGTGCCGCCACCGTCGCCGGGCACGGTCTATCAAATGTGGTTGGTGGGCAACGGTGGCGCGACGTCGGCCGGAACGATGGACGCCACGGCTGTCTCCCCGTCGACCACGGCCGAGCTCGTCAACCTCGGCAACTCGACGAAACTCAAGTTCACCGTGGAGCCCGGGACCGGTTCTCCGCAACCTACCGGTCAGGTCATCGCCGAACTGCCGTTAATCTGATGGCGTGACGACTAGGGATTTCCGCTTCGGCATCGGGCTGCGCTCAATAAAATCCCCGGATCGATTGCGCGAGAAGGTTCGAAAGTTCGAAGACCTTGGATTCGACGTCATTCATTTTCCCGATCACATCGGCGCTCCCGCGCCCTTCCCGGCGATGGTGGCTGCCGCCGCAGCCGCAAGCACGATCCGGGTGGGAACGTTCGTACTCAACGCCGCTTTCTACTCACCGGCACTGCTTGCCCGCGACGCGGTCGATACCGATCTGCTCACCGACGGTCGGCTCGAACTCGGGCTGGGCACCGGATATGTCCGCGAAGAGTTCGAGGCTGCCGAGATCCCCTATCCCAGTGCCGGCGAACGTGTGGCACACCTGCGCCACACAACGACCTATCTCAAGGATGTCGCACCCTCGATCCCATTGCTGATAGCCGGAAATGGCGACAAGGTGCTCACCATCGCCGCTCAGCACGCCGACATCATCGGCCTCACCGGTGGCGGTATTCCCGAGAGTCCCGACGATGACCCACTGGCGGAGCGTGTCGATTTCGTTCGCGCCGCCGCAGGCCACCGCATCGACGATCTCGAACTCAACCTGGCCATTACCGCGGTGCCCACCGATTCATCGGGCATCCCGGATCTCACGCTGACGCGGGCGTACTTTCCGGATGCCACCGATGAGCAATTACTGGCCATGCCCACCGTGCTTCGGGGAACCCCGCGCGCGATGGCTGAGGAGTTGCAGGCCCAGCGGGACCGTTATGGGATCACCTACTTCACCGTGCAGGACTATCACGGCGTGAATTTCGCACACGTCATCGACGCACTGCGCTGAGCGCATCGAACGCGGCGTAAACTTCGACGCTGTCCCGCCCTCGTAGCTCAGGGGATAGAGCACGGCTCTCCTAAAGCCGGTGTCGCAAGTTCGAGTCTTGCCGGGGGCACGTCAGTGCGGCTCTCAATCGAGAGTGTTGCGACGACCGTGCGAGCCCGCCCTTCGCGGTTCGGGACTATTCCGTTGCCTGACGGCAAGCGCGTGACGCCTTACTTGGCTGCCGCCCGGGCCGCAGCCGACCTGGCGTTTCCAGCGGAGCTGGCGGCCTTTGCGGTCGCGCGACCGAGCGCCGAACGACTGCCGCTAGCCGTGTCCGCCTTCGCGGTACCCGCGGCACTGCTGTCAGCAGCCGCCGGAATGGCAACCGCAGCGGCCGAACGGGCCGCGACGACTGCCGCCGCGGGCGCAACCGCCGCCGTGGCCTTAGTGGCGGCACCCGGAGCGGCTTGCAGCCCGAACGAATCGGTGACGTACGAAATCACGCCCGGCAGACCGGTCAGGTTGCCATTGCCGTTGTCGTAGCCGTTAAAGAACTTTCCGGCCAGAATGCCGTGACCGACCGCGAGGGGCCCGATATTGATCTGCGGGGTCAACGAGGTCAGGCCCAGCACGATGTCCTGAGTCAGGTTGCCCGACGGCACGCCGATCTGGCTCTTGACGTAGGCGACCACGCCGGGGAAACCGGTGACGGTACCGGTGCCGGGGTCGAATCCGGTGTAGTAGGCATTGGCCAGACGGGCGTTACCGAGCGCCACCGCGCCGAGATAGAACGTCGGGATCTGGCCAGTCACCGAGAGAACCTGCGCCTGGTTGTTGGTCAGGAAGTCGGTGATGATGGTGCCAATGTTGCCGAACCCGCCGCCGTGGTGGTAGCTATCGTCGCCACTGTCCTCGACTTCATTGGCATCGTCATCGGATTCTTGGTAACCCTGAACCTGAGCGCCCCCGGCCCCGTGGCCGTGCCACTCAGAGTTCCCTTGCCATTCCGAATGCGACATCAACTGGATGGCGGAGGAGATCGTCGTCACCGCGGGTGCCGCGGCTGTCGTGAGGTCGTGGCCGGCGTTGATCGTCGGCGTCGCGGCAATGAGCGCACCGGCGGTGGCCAGAGCCGCTCCGGTGACGGCCACGTGGCGCGTAAGACTGGTCATTTCAGCGTCCCTCCTGTTGCGTTCGCGGCACGGCGCAGCGAACTTAATTTTGTCTGACAAGATGCTGAGAGCGACGTAAGGGACCTTATCGCATGAGTTTGCCCCCCGCAAATCATCGAACCGCATCGCGAGCGCCAATTCGGCGAACCGGAATCACCCACCGACGCTGCGCCGACATACCGGCACGGCACTCACCCGCACTGTAGTAATTTTGGGCATGTGGCCGGAAATGTCTGGATACTGGGCGGTTACCAGAGTGATTTCGCCCGCAACCTGACCCGGGAGGGTCGCGATTTCGCCGATCTGACCCGCGAGATGGTGGACCAGACCCTGGCCGACTCCGGCATCGACGCCGTCGATATCGACGTCGTACACGTCGCCAACGCCTTCGGCGAGATGTTCGCTCAGCAAGGCCATCTGGGCGCCATGCCGGCCACCGTCTGTGCCGGCCTGTGGGATACCCCGGCAACGCGGCACGAGGCGGCCTGCGCGTCGGGCAGTGTCGCTGCCCTCGCTGCGATCGCGGACCTGCGGGCCGGCAACTACCGGACCGCACTGGTGGTCGGTCTGGAACTGGAAAAGACGGTTCCCGGGGATATCGCCGCCCGACACCTGGGTGCGGCAGCCTGGACCGGTCACGAGGGCGCCGACGCGAAATTCCTCTGGCCATCGATGTTCGCCGAGGTCGCCGAGGCATACGACCGCCGATTCGGCATCGACGACACCCACCTGCACGCAATTGCCGCGATCAATCTCGCCAACGCCCGACGCAATCCGAATGCCCAGACCCGCGACTGGCAGGTGCCCGATCTAGTGACGGAAGGCGGCGACGACGCAGTCAACCCGCGCATCGAAGGCCGAATCCGCCGCTTCGACTGCAGCCAGATGACCGATGGTGGCGCCGGTGTCGTCCTTGTCGGCGATGAATTCCTCGATGATAGCCTGACCCGATAG
>Ga0209829_10000971_pt1 | contig 24329 bp, 19 predicted proteins | sample C_140205_EF_Meta_FD_187311 | JGI IMG/M metagenome (GOLD analysis project Ga0209829, IMG submission 187311) | Freshwater microbial communities from Lake Croche, Canada to study carbon cycling - C_140205_EF_MetaG (SPAdes) (version 2) | ecosystem: Environmental > Aquatic > Freshwater > Lake... | reverse complement strand
TAGTACTTTAGAAAAAATATTTTTGATTTGTGGATAAACGGTGAGTAATTTGTGAGGAATGGTCATTCAATGGACAAATCTTTTGTTTACCAATATTCGAAGTCTTTACTTTGTACTATGTTTAAAGAAGTTTCTTTGCCATTAGCCTTTTACAACCGAGATACTTGGTTGAAAATTGCTTTTTTTACAGTTTCAGTCATCATGGCGGCATTTTCGCTCTATTTTACAGATGGATTAGTTTCAAAATTAGAGGAGCGTGAGAAACAGCAAATCGAGTTATATGCAGAAACGATTCGTTATGTGATGACGAGTGATGAAAATGCAGATATCAATTTCTTTTTTGAACGGATTAAAAAAATCAATGAAAATAATACCATTCCGGTGATTTGGAAGGATGGAAGTGGGCATTTAAACTCCATTAATATTCCTTTAAATGAATCGGCGACAATGGATGAAAGGCAAACCGTGTTAAAGAGTAAGCTTCAAGAAATTATCGCTGAAAAAAACAAGCCGATCGAAATGGATATGGGTTTTCAAAAAGAATACATCTATTATGGCAATTCCAAATTATTGAAATTACTGAGGTATTACCCATTATCCCAACTCACGGTCGTGTTGATTGTAGGCTTTCTTGGATATATTTTCTTTTCCTATTCAAGGCGAGCTGAGCAAAATAAAGTATGGGTAGGTTTAGCGAAAGAAACCGCTCACCAGTTGGGCACCCCCCTTTCCTCCTTAACTGCTTGGGTTGAAATTTTGCGAAATGAGCCACAGATTAATCCTGAAATAGTCACTGAATTGGGAAAAGATATTCAGCGGCTGGAGACCATCACCACGCGTTTTTCTAACATCGGCTCTATTCCCGTATTGAAAGAAGAAAATTTATTGGAATTAATTTCAAGCTTTATCAACTATTTAAAAATACGGATTTCCACTAAAGTGACAATTGACATTCAGTCCAGTTTATTGCCCAATCAGTCGGCCAATATCAATAAGTACCTTTTTGAATGGGTGATTGAAAATATTTGCAAAAATGGAGTGGATGCCATGAGTGGTAAAGGAAAAATAGATATCCATTTATTTGAGGGAAAGTTAAACCAACTCATCATTGAGATTTCAGATACGGGAAAAGGGATAAGCCCTAAAAACTCATCTAAAATTTTTTCTCCGGGTTTTAGTACTAAAAAACGTGGTTGGGGCCTAGGCCTCACATTAGCGAAACGAATCGTCGAAAATTACCATGAAGGTAAATTAACCTTAAAATCAACTGAAATAAACAAAGGAAGTACCTTCAGAATCGTACTGCCTAAACCAGCCTAATGAGTTCACCTAACGTAGTTTTTGGTTCGGCATTAGCCATTATATTCCTGGGATATATATTAAAAAGTTTGGGTTTCGTCAAAACGAGTGATGGCAAGCCAATCTCGAATTTTTTAATGCATACCACTTTCCCGGCTTTGGTATTCACGACCATGATTAAAATCGATCTTAGAGCTGAATTAATTTGGATGCCCATTATTTGCGCCCTATTTGGCAGTGTGTCGTCCATTTTAGGATTTCTTATTTTCAAGAAAGAAGATCCAAAATACCGAGGAATACTTACGATGGGAAGCGCGGGGTACAATTTAGGTTTATTTGCCTACCCACTAATTGAAGGAGTTTGGGGATGGGAAGGCCTAACCTATGCCATCATGTTTGACTTAGGAAATTCGTTCATCAATTTTGTGGTCAATTATGGCATGGGAACCTATTTATCTTCCAATGTTCAAGGTAAAAATCCCACCAAAGCAATCACCTTAAAAGTTTTAAAACTTCCACCATTACAAGCGATGATCTTAGGATTGGCCTGTAACTTAGCCGCATTCAGCATTCCTGCCATTCCACTTGATGTAATTGAAACAATTTCAAAAGGCAACAAACCTATGGTTTTACTTTTAATGGGAATCTATTTTAGTGTTCGATTACCTAAAAAGTCCTTTCAAAAAGTTTTCCATGTACTCACAATAAGGTATGTATTAGGTTTAAGTGTCGGCCTGACTTTATATTATTTAGTCCCCTTTAGCGACGCCTACCGAAACATGTTATTGATTTGCTTGATTCTTCCCGCCGGCATGACGCTAATCACCTATTCGGATGAGTTCAATTTTGATACAGGTATAGCAGCTGCTTTGGTCAATTTTTCTATGCTCATCAGCTTTACACTTATGTGGCTATTAGTGGGTATTTTCCATATGTCAACGGTTTAAACCAAATAAAATCGGTATTTTTACCGAACAATTAATTCTAATATAAGTTAGATTAATTTGAACACATATAAATTATGGTTGTACCTTACAAAGACCAATCCCAAGGAAAAAAAGAACAAGTTGCCAACATGTTCAATGCAATTTCTCCTCAATACGATTTTTTAAATCATCTATTAAGTGGTGGAATCGATATTATTTGGAGGAAAAAAGCCATCAAATTACTTCAAAATAAGGGAATCAAAACCATGTTGGATATAGCCACCGGTACAGGAGATTTTGCCATTGAAGCTTTAAAATTAAAACCAGAAAAAATAGTAGGGGTTGATATTTCAGAGGGGATGCTTGCATTCGGAATGGAGAAAATCAAAAAGATGGGATTAGAAAAAATAATCCAATTGCAAAAAGGAGATTCAGAAAAACTCCCCTTTTCCGACAATAGTTTTGATGCGGTCATCGTTAGTTTTGGAGTTAGAAATTTTGAAAATCTACAAAAAGGTTTATCCGATATGTTTCGTGTGACAAAACCTGGAGGATATTGTTTGGTTCTCGAATTTTCAAATCCACGTAATTTTCCAATGAAACAATTATATACCTTTTATTCCAAATATTGTCTTCCCTTTTTAGGAAAAATGATCTCCAAAGATCCATCCGCGTATACCTATTTACCTGAATCCGTTAAAGCGTTTCCAGATGGGCCAGAATTTATTCAAATATTTAAATCCGTAGGGTATTCAGAAACGAATTGGATTCCCATGACAGGTGGAATTTGCTCCATCTATTTTGGGCAAAAACAAAAATAACATTGAGAATAACGGGGCTGATCCTTTGCTGTTTAATTTTAACCCAACTAACACTTCGGGCTCAGCACAGCAAATATGTGCGGGTTTATCATGAATACTACGACCAGAAACCTGTTCATTTTGGATTTCTTTTTGGTTTTGCATCGACCAACTTTTCAACGAATGGGGATCGCGCTAAATTAGGAGCTGATTCTATAGTGGTATCACCCCGCAGCTTTGGATTTCAGATTGGCGGTCTTGTGAATTATTCCATCAATAAGCATTTTGAATTAAAAACGGGGGTAAATATTGCCTTGTATGAAAGACAAATTTCGTTTCCATTATCTCCCGTAAAACCAGATATTAATCCATTAACCAGGGAATCTACTTGGCTCGAAATCCCATTATTGATCAAATACAAATCGATTAGACGCGATAACCATCGGATGTACTTAATTGGTGGAGTAAAATTAGGCATGGAAGCCAATGTGAAAAAAAAGAGCTCAGCCCTTAGCGCAAATACGACCGATATATCGCTTGAATATGGATTCGGCCTGGAACGTTTTTATCAATATTTCAAATTTACTCCCGAGATACGATTCTCGCATGGTTTGACTAATTTATACGTGCAACCCACAACCGCAACCAATTCATTCTCCAATATGAATTATTTGAAATCACACACGGTCAGTCTCATCATCAACTTCGAATAATTTACTTGATATTTTTCCTAGCCTGTTTGGGATCTACGACAGTCTCCAAAATGCTTACTGCAGAAACTCCAAACCAGCCCGCACCTTGTAAAGATGAATTTGGATTTGTATTAATAAAATTGGTAGGAATGTTTGCTGCCGGCCTAGAAAATAAACCCGCATTATTCAACTCCAATCGTGCTTGTGAATAAAAATTAAATTGGTCCTCTGATATAGAATACAACTCAACTTTAACGGTATCTTTCGCTTGATATAGCTCGGGAGAAATAGATCGTCGAATTGGCAAAATAAACATTAAACCATCGGCCATAGCCCCTTTTTGAAATGCAGCATCATAGAAAAAAACTAAATTTTGAGTCCCATTAAATTGCTTCCTATTCTTATAAGCTTTCACACGAAAACAATCTCCTACACCGATCGGATCACGTGAATAAAACTGAGCATCATACCCATTTTTTGGCTTTCCGTTTGCCGATTGCCTAACATTTGCTTCATCGTATTGATATAAAATAGAATCAATCGGCGGTACGCGTTTCATCGTTTCAGAAGCCGTAAAAATTTCATTTGCAGATTTTACGGTCAATTTAAACGTTTTACCCACTTTCCCAAAAACGTCTGTTGGCAATGCAGGTGTCCATACATAAGTACCCATATCTACTTTAGACTCTTTAAATAGATATTCCCGACCTTCATTATCTGAGATTGACACAATAGCTCCGGTAATTTTAGGTGCATCTGTATTATCAAAATAGTCCTGTGAACGAGATAAAATAATTTTTTGAGGTCCAGGCAAATTTGTCAAAGTCGCCTCAATAACCATGTAATGATCAGAGGTGGGCATGTTCAAGGTCACGACATCCTCACATGAACTCAATATAGTTCCTACTATCAAAAGAATAAAAAATGGGATACATGCTTTCATCAAAAAGAAAAATTATAAGTGACCGCAGGAACAAATGAACCAATAATAGATAACTGAACTGCCTCCGTTTTCATTGAGTTATCTTCATTAGGTCTAGTATAAATAGAGAAAGGGTTTTTTCGATTGTAAACATTATAAATGGAGAAGACCCATTCAGAGGTACCTTTTCCAAATAAAGCTTTTTTGTTTTTCTTAGTGGCCGATAAATCCAGGCGATTGTAATCTGGCACCCTTATATTTCCTCGCGTTCCAGGTAAGGTTTCAGGATAAGCAATTCCTTCATAAATGTATTTTTGTACCGGAATAGAATAAGGAACACCCGTGATGTAGGCAAAATTAGCTCCAAAAGACCATTTATCGCTTAGACTATACTGAGCAATCACGTTCAAGGTATGCGTGCGGTCATATCGATTTGCATACCATTCACCCCCGTTTAATCCCTCTATTTTTCGCTCGGTCCGTGCTAACGTATAGCTAACCCAGCCTGTCAATTTGCCTACGTTTTTCTTAACGAAAAACTCAATTCCATAGGCCCTGCCGTCCCCAAACAACAAATCTTTTTCAAAATAAGGATTCAGAAACAAATTAGCCCGATCGGCATAATCAATCTGATTTTGCATTTTCTTATAATACACCTCAACCGAGGTTTCATAATTATTACCTTCAGGACCTAAATTTTTAAAGAAGCCTAAGGCTATTTGGTCAGCGATTTGGGGCTTGATATTATTGGTCGACGAGGTCCAAACATCCAAAGGAGTGGATGCCGCGGTGTTGGACATCAAATGCACATATTGAGCTAGCCGATTGTAACTTGTTTTGAACGATGCATTCTTACCTACATTTAAATTCAAGGATAATCGAGGCTCCCAATTTCCGTAAGAGGCTACCGTGGCATTAGGATCCGTTTTATTGATCGTTAAAATATAGCCTGATGCATTTTCAGTTGAGACAGGCACCTTAATTCGGTCATAATATTCGCCATTCAAACTTTTATAATCATAATAAGAATAGCGCATCCCATATTGCACAGAGAAAATTGGGGACACTTTTAATTCTTGACTTACATAAGCGGAGGACTCAGTTCCTTTTTTATTTGCTTGACCAAATTCCCGTTTCTCTCCACTAGAGGTAGCCAAAGCCTTACCTGGTTTAAACTCGTAAGAAAGAATTTGGCCTCCAAAATTAATGGTATTCGTCGGATTAACGTAATAAGTAAAATCAGGCTTTATACTTAAATTTTCGATATTAGAGGACCATTTAAAGGAGTCACTAGGTCTTTTATTATCTAAATCAGAGTCCAATAAATAATCGTAATTACTATAAAAAGCGGTAGCATTCATGAAAAGCTTTTCAGAAAATACATGGTTCCAACGAGATGAAATCGTTCCGTTCCCCCAATTAAATCCAAAACTTGTTCCAAACACGTCTCGGCCAAAATAACCAGAAAGGAAAACCGTATTTTTAGCATTGATGTTGTAATTTACCTTGGCAGTTAAGTCATAAAAATTAAACGAGGCATTGGCATTGTTACCTGTTAAAAAAGGCTTTGCTAAAACATCTATATAAGACCTTCTTGCAGCAAAAATAAATGAAGCTTTGTCTTTTATAATAGGTGCCTCAATCGAAAAACGAGAAAATATAACCCCGATACCTCCATTAATCTCTAGCTTTTTGGAATTGCCCTCCTTCATTTTTACATCCAAAATCGAAGAGGCCCTACCCCCATATTGTGCTGGAATACCTCCTTTATAAAGTTTCACATCTTTGACCGCATCGGGATTGAATACGGAGAAAAAACCAAACAAATGAGATGAATTGTACACAGGTGCATCATCTAAAAGAACTAAATTTTGATCTACTCCACCACCACGCACATTAAAACCGGAAGCACCCTCTCCCACGGTAGAAACACCAGGCAATAACTGAATGGCCCTGACTAAATCTACTTCACCTAACAATGCAGGTATTTTCCGTATGGTTTTAATGTCAATTTTATTCACCGACATTTCAATTCCTTTCACATTTTCGTCGATGGCCCTCATACGAACAACCACCTCATCTAATTCCTTATTTGCTGATTTTAATTCTAAGTTGAGTACTTGAGATGCTCCTGAAAATTGAACCTTCTTTTCAATTTTTTCATACCCAGTAGAGCTGAAAACCAAGGTGTATTCCCCGGGATTTAGCGTGATGCTGTAAAAACCATACGTGTTGGAAGAATTACCTACCTTCAATTCTTTGACATATACATTGGCACCGATTAATCCCTCCCCATTAAGGGCATCCTTTAAATAACCACTTAACGTAGATTTTTGACCTATAACTAGATTGGGAAAACTTAAGCAAATTAATATGATGATTAGGGCGCGAGTATTTATATACATGACCGCAAATTTAAGGCACATTTTCTAATTTTTGTGACCACTCATCATAAAATCATAAAAATAATATTTTATCACAAATTCGGTAAATAATTACCGATATTTTTTAATTTAAATATATTACAGCTATTTTTACTTATCGAATAATCGCTAATGGACTTAAAAATATTTGGAAAAATAGTGAGGGAAAAAAGGAATACCCTACGATTAAAACAGGAAGAATTGAGCGAAAAAAGTGGCGTAGCTATTAAAACCATTCATTCCATTGAACTTGGAAAAGGGAACCCATCCATTAAAACAATATTACGATTATTTGACACATTAGAATTAGATTTCATTGTGATCGCTTCAAAGGTAAAAAATTAAATATGGAACACGCAATCAGTTATGAGAGAATCCCGACACATATTTTCGCAGATTCTGAAAAAGCTTCAAAGGCAGTTGCCTTAGAAATAGCTGCATTAATTAGGCAAAAATCGAAAGAGAATAAGCCAGCCGTTTTAGGATTAGCCACAGGTTCATCACCGAAAAAAGTATATCAAGAGCTCATTCGGATGCACAAGGAAGAGGGTTTGAGTTTCAAAAATGTCATCACATTTAATTTAGACGAATACCACCCCATGGAGCCGGATTCAGTTCAAAGCTATGTGCGATTCATGAAAGAACAACTCTTTGATCAAATTGACATACCGGTAACAAATTACCATTTACCCGATGGAACTTTACCCATCGAAAAAATACCTGAGTTTTGTAAGGACTATGAAGAGAAGATTGAAAAACTAGGGGGATTGGACTTTCATTTATTAGGAATAGGGCGAAATGGCCACATTGGATTTAATGAGCCTGGATCATTAATTAATTCGAAGACTCGATTAATGACCTTAGACATCAATACTAAAATAGATGCGGCAGTAGATTTTGGGGGATTAGCCAAGGTTCCTAAAAAAGCAATCACCTTAGGAATTGATAAAATCATGCAAGCCAAACGAATTGTTTTATTGGCCTGGGGTGAACATAAAGCAGAAAGCGTAGCAAAGGCTGTCGAAGGCCAAGTAACTTCTGACATTCCAGCTTCCTATTTACAACAACACACAAACGCTACATTTATTCTTGATGAAACGGCGGCGGCGCTTTTAACGAGAATTAAAACTCCATGGCTTGTTGACTCAGTGACTTGGGATCGAAAAATGATCAAAAAAGCGGTCACACATTTGTCACTTCACTTGGAAAAACCGGTTTTAAAGTTGACCAACAAGGATTATAATGAAAACGGGCTGTCAGATTTACTTTCCTTATATGGCCAAGCTTATGAAATAAATATTGAGGTATTTAACTATTTGCAACACACGATTTCGGGTTGGCCAGGAGGAAAGCCAAACGCAGATGATACCAATAGACCGGAAAGAGCGTTTCCGGCCAAGAAAAAGGTAATCATATTTAGTCCACATCCAGATGATGATATTATTTCAATGGGTGGGACATTTCAACGACTTCAAGACCAAGGTCATGAGGTTCATGTGGCCTATCAAACAACTGGTAACATCGCCGTGGCAGATGATGAAGCACTTCGATTTGCAGAATTTGTGGTTGATTTCAATGAAAAATTTGAGAGTCCTAACATCAAGGCCAATAAAATCTACAAGGACGCTGTTCGATTTTTAAAAAATAAAAAAGATTCAGAATTAGATATCGATGCAGTCCGACAAATAAAAGGCTTAATCAGAAAAGGGGAAGCAAAAAATACTTGTCGGTTCGTTGGCATCAAAAAAGAAAATGCGCACTTCCTGGAAATGCCATTTTATGAAACAGGAACGATACGCAAAAAACCATTGGCCGAAAATGACATCCAATTAATTATTGACTTAATTGAAACTGTTCAGCCACATCAAATTTACGCGGCAGGTGATTTAGCAGATCCACATGGGACTCACAAAGTTTGTTTAGATGCTATATTTGAAGCTATTTCTAGAATTAAGCACCGTGAATACATGAAAAATTGCTGGGTTTGGTTGTATAAAGGCGCGTGGGCTGAGTGGGATATTGATCAAATAGAAATGGCAGTTCCTATGTCCCCAGACCAAGTTTTCAAAAAAAGGATGGGTATTTTCAAACATCAATCCCAAAAAGATGGGGTCGTGTTCCAAGGCGACGATTCACGCGAGTTTTGGCAAAGAGCTGAAGATAGGAACCGAGGTACAGCCCAGATTTACAATAAACTAGGCTTAGCCGAATATGAGGCGATGGAGGCTTTTGTTCGTTGGAAATTCTAATTGAAATTCGCTTAATTTTATTTCAATTTAAATTTTGAACTTACACTAAAGCATCATACAAAACCTCTGCGGTATGCTTGGCATCTCGCTGAGTTCCATCATGAATTTGATGACGGCAACTCGTTCCGGAAGCAACTATTTCTGTTTCGATCGTTTGAGCGCGGACCGTTGGAAATAAAACCAACTCCCCTATTTGCATCGATAAATCATAGTGTTCTTTTTCGTAACCGAACGAACCAGCCATCCCACAGCAGCCCGAAGGGATCAATTGGACTTCATAATTTTCAGGCAAAGACAACGCTTTTTTGGCGGCCACCAAAGAACTTATGGCTTTTTGTTGGCAATGTCCATGCAACTTCAATAAGCGTTTTTCCTGTTTGAATGAATCTTTATTTATCCGCTTCGCATCTGACTCTCGCGCAATAAATTCCTCTAACAACAATACATTTTTACTCAATTCTTGCGCCTTTTCAAGCCAAGCTTCAGAAACCAAATCGGGATACTCGTCGCGAAAAGTGAGAATTGCAGATGGTTCAACGCCGACTAATGGAATATTTTCACTGATCAAGCCTGACCATAATTCCACATTGGCCTGTGCTAATTTACGAGCTTCATCCAACATTCCTTTGGACAAAAATGAGCGCCCAGAGATAGGATGTGGAATGGTTTTAACTTCATAGCCTAACCTCTCTAACAATAAAACTGTTTTTTTACCTACTTCAACGTCATTGAAATTTGTAAATTCATCAACAAATAAATACAAAGATTTGGTGGATGAAATGGACTTTCTTCCTTTCAGCCATGACCATAATGTATATTTTGCCAATAAGGGCATCGTTCGATCAGGATGAAAACCAACTAATCGATTGGATATGCGACGTATCATTGGAGTCCCCATCACGATGTTATATAGGAAGGGTACATAAGATGCCAAAGCAGAAATAGAAGCAAAATGGCCTACTAACCAACTCCGAAGTGGGGTTCCATTCTCTTTTTGATATTGATATAAAAATTCCATTTTCAGCTTAGCGACATCGACGTTGGAAGGACATTCAGCCTTGCAACCTTTACATGCCAAACACAAATCCATAACTTCTTTAATCTCCTTATGATCAAAGCGGTTGGTTTGAGTCGAACGCGTCAAAAATTCCCTTAATATATTGGCACGTGCACGAGTCGTTTCTTTTTCATTTCGAGTGGCCATAAAAGACGGACACATGGTTCCGCCTGAGATGGGCGTTTTTCGGCAATCTCCTGAGCCATTGCATTGCTCGGCATGCTGCAAAATATCTTGATCTTTATACCTAAATGCAGTATTAAATTCGGGCGATTGTTGGCCCCCCTCATATCGTAAAAAAGTATCCATCGGCGGCGTATCCACAATTTTATTGGGATTAAATATCCCCTTAGGATCCCACCAGGATTTTAACTCCCGCATCAATTGATAATTCGCTTCTCCGACCATCCATGGAATAAACTCACCTCTGAGTCTTCCGTCACCATGTTCCCCTGAAAGGGAACCTTGATATTTTTTAACGAGTCGGGCAATTTCCTCAGCAATATGCCTAAATTGTCGATGTCCCTCTTCGGTTTTTAAATTTATAATTGGACGTAAATGAAGTTCACCAGAACCCGCATGCGCATAATGCACACAATATAAATCATTCGCTGTCAAAATCTCGTTAAATTCCGCGATGAACTCGGGCAAATCTTGTACATCCACAGCTGTATCTTCAATCACAGCCACTGCCTTTTCGTCTCCAGGCAAATTGGAAAGTAGCCCGAGGCCGGCCTTCCTTAACTCCCATACTTTTTTGACTCCATCCCCCGTTACATAAGGGAAATGATAACCAAAACCTGCACTCCGCATGGCCTTTTCCAATTCTTGGGCTTGATGAGCGACAATTTCTGCCTCAGCCCCTCGAAGCTCAACGACCAAAATGGCACCAGGATCACCTTGCACAAAAAAACGATTCTGATTTTGTGCTGAGTTGGCTTTGGTACACTCCAAAATATAATGATCCATTAACTCAGATGCAGATGGATTAAAGGACAAGGCAATTAAATTAGCTCTTAATGCTTCGTCAACTGTATTAAAATGAGCACAAACTAAACCCAAATGTGCGGGTGGCAAGGGATCAACATGCAATTTAATGCGAGTAACAAAACAAAGCGTTCCTTCAGAACCTGCGAGTAAATTACAAAAGTTGAAACTCGGCTTTCCCTGTATAAAAGGACTCGAATTAACTAACATATCAAGCGCATAACCAGTGTTTCTACGCTTAATACTAGGTTTTGGAAACTCGGAAATGATATTATTTTGAATGACTGAGTCCGACAAAACACGTAAGGTTTGCTTATAAATTTGATGAAGGCGACTGCCAACTGGCAAAGTAGAAAGCGTGGCAAATGGATCTTCCGCTTCAAAAGTTACAAAAGTTCCATCAGACAAATATCCTTCCACGGCTAAAACATGATCCCGAGTAGAACCATAAATAATGGAGTTGGATCCACAGGAATTATTTCCCAGCATTCCACCCATCATAGCACGATTTGCCGTAGAGGTTTCAGGGCCAAAAAATAAGCCATGTTTTTTCAATTCCACATTCAAAACATCGCGAACGACACCCGGCTCTACCCAAACATAAGATTCATCTTTATTTACTTCTAAAATTCGATTGAAATATTTAGAAACATCCACTACTAGACCAGAGCCAACTACCTGTCCCGCTAGTGAAGTACCTGCCGTTCTTGGAATTAAAGGGATTTGGTACTTATCTGCAAAAGTAATTAGTATTTGAATGTCCTCAATTGTCTCAGGAATAGCCACTCCCAATGGCATTTCACGGTAAGCAGATGCATCTGTTGCATACAAAGTTCGCATCACATTATCCGTGAATAGGGATCCTTGCAATTTTTCTGATAATTCCGATAAATTGGTCGCAGTCAATGTAGAAACCGCCATGTCATTCAATTAATTATTGGATTGGATTGCAATTTACATAAACCAAAGATGAGTAACAATTGGGCCGGAATATAAGTGCCCATAATCATGATTGAATTTCCTGGAAAAGAATAATAAAACTTGGCTATGGCCAAAAAACTATCTGAAAATACAAAAAACAAAGCCCCAAGTAAAACAAAAAAATAAGACGAATCAGTAGTTCTCAAAAAGGCTGAATAAAACATAGTGCCTAGCGCTAAAGCATATAAGCTTACAGGGACAAACAATGCGTTTGGAATATGCGGCATTAAAAATGTCAATAAAAAAGCTACATAAACGATGACGGGAACTATAGGCCATGCAATCCATTGAATTAAAACAAATCCACCCCTCGGATTTTGTGAGGTAAACAAACGGATGTACCCGATTTGCATGATTAAGAATGAACCTAAACCCAATTGGAAATATAGTGGTGAATTTCCTGGAATTAATAAAAATAAATCTCCAAGCCAAGCAAAAATAAGGATGAAAACTATTTTGTTTCTGTATAAAATATGGGTTTTAGAAAAAACATAGAGCATAAGCATCGGCATCAACAATGGCTTCGTTATTGTCCTAAGCAAGGGTTGCTCAATGATGGCAGATAAAATATTTAACACTCCTATGAGTGAATAAACAAATAAAGCTATTCTTGCCATCATGTTAATCTTTTTAATACCGGTATTTTCCTTTTTTAAAATCGAAAATAAGCAACTTTTGACCATTTAATCTATGAAGCATAATGGAATCTCGGTTGTATGCATCTACTCGTTGAATAAACTGATCTTTTTCACTAAAATACAAGTTGACATTTTGAGCATCAGTAGGGTCTACAATGCGATTTCTCATATGTTTTGAATTAAGAAAATTGGCCATTGAAGAAGGATAAACGACCGTATCACCACTTTTATACTTTTCTTTTAGTAAATGAGCTATCTGAATGTATGGGTTTGGTCCTCGATCATGAGAATAGGTATATTTCTGAGGCTTGTCAGCATAAAGTGGTAAAAACATTTGAACTAAAAAATAAGTTTGACTTATTAGAAATAGACAAATAATTGCCTTCACCCAAATACCCTTTTTCCATTGATATGCGAAGAAACCTACTGAAATAAATATACCAAAAGGTAGACCAAAGCTAGCATAACGCAGAAAAAAACCTGAAGTTGTCCCAGCTCTTAATGCCGCAAGAAATAAAAAAAGGATGGGAAGTGAAATTTGAATAATACCTAAGATGTAGATTTTTCTTTCTTCAAAATTAATTTTTCTAAGCCATCCAAATAGGCCTAATATAAAAGCAATTAAAGCAATAGTACCGATTTTATACCCGTGTTTTCCATAAAGATCATTGGTCCATAAAAATTGATCCGACAAAATGGATACCGTTCGTCTAAAAATATTAGCAGGTGTTGATAATTCTAACCAACCTGGGATTTCACCATTTGCCTTAATAAAACCTAGCAGTTGCTCAGCAGCATCTGCTTGAAATTGCAAGAAATACTGGCCGGGACCAAACAACATCCATAGTACTAGCGGAAACAAAATCAACGAAAGACCAAAAAGCAAGTGAAGCCAAAATTTCCATGGATATCGTAAGAAAATCAGGAAAATAAACTGACCTACAATAACTAAACCAGTCAAATAAGTACTAAATAATGCTCCTACACTGGTTAATATCCACAAAAACCAATTTTTTCGATGCTTTCTGCTTGATTGAGAATTCTCCTGAATTAAATTCCAAAAAAAGTAGTTGGACCCCGTAGTAAAAAACAAACTAGTTGCATAATTTCTAACTTGTTGGCTGTAGATAACAAAAAAAGGTTCAATAACTGCTAAACCTAGTATCAATAGAGACCATTTTTGAAGTACCTTAATTCTCTTGGACCAAATGTACATAAGCCATAAGGTAAGTACATTAAATAAAACCGATACGCTTCGCATGGACTCATCACTTTTACCAAATAAAAAAGCGAAAAGTTTCAATAGCATATCATGTATAAGACTATTTCCGCTAACATCTCCTCTGGCATCTGCATCAAACCAGGCTTTAATTCCTCGACTTGCCCAAAAATCTGCAGGAGTGAATGTTTTTTCTGGACTCATTAAGTCGCCCATTCCACCTTGGTTTATATTCGCCACCCCCAATAATACACTTGACCTTTCGTCAGAAAACAAACTGAAATTTCCCAGGTGATAGACTCGCAAGAAAATGCCTAAGGTTAATAGAGAAAAAAATAGGACAACTTGAACACTTCGATTATTCACCATGGCAATTATCTCATTAAAACATAAAAATCACTTGACTTCTCAATCAAGTGATTTAAATATGTACTTTTCATTTTATACTTATGAACCACAAGCTTCACATGCCTCTGGATTATCTAAGGAACATGCCATATCAGACCGATTCTGTGAATCATCCGTGGAGAACGATGCGGCAGCCTGTGCCGTGTGGGCAGCATATTGCATTTCCGTTTCTTTCACATTATTGGTTTGCTCAATTTGAACTTCTGCTTGTTTCTCTACCGTAAACTTAATTGCATCTGCTGCTGCTTTTGTACGTAAATAGTACATACCGGTCTTTAAACCAAGTTTCCAAGCATGGAAATGCATTGAAGTAAGCTTGCCAAAATTCACATCTTGAATATGAATATTTAAACTTTGAGACTGACAAATATAGGCTCCACGATCAGCGGCCATTTCCAAAATAGTTTTTTGCTTAATCTCCCAAACCGTTTTGTATAATTCCTTAAGATCTTTAGGAATTTCAGGGATGCCCTGAACCGAACCATTGGCAGAAATCAATTTATTTTTCATGGACTCATTCCATAATCCTAACTTGATCAAATCCTTTAACAAGTGCTTATTCACCACCGCAAATTCTCCTGACAATACACGTCTAGCATAAATGTTTGAGGTGTATGGCTCAAAACACTCGTTATTTCCTAAAATTTGTGAGGTAGAAGCTGTTGGCATTGGCGCAACTAACAAAGAATTACGCACGCCATTTTTAACAACTTTTTCTCGTAAACTTTCCCAATCCCAACGCCCTGAATTAGGTGTTACATTCCACATATCAAACTGGAAAATACCCTTGGAAACTGGCGAACCTTCCCAAGTAGAGTAAGGTCCCTCTTTAATCGCTAATTCCATTGATGCCTCCATAGAAGCATAATAGATGGTTTCAAAAATATCTTTGTTTAATTGCTGTGCCTCAGGTGACTCAAATGGCATCCTCAACATAATAAACACATCCGCCAACCCTTGTACCCCTAATCCAATAGGCCTATGGCGTAAGTTTGAATTACGTGCCTCAGGAACCGGATAATAATTAACGTCAATAATCTTATTTAAATTCTTCGTTGCCGACTTAGTTACGTCGTATAATTTAACGTGATCAAATTCATTCACACCTTTGTCATTTGCCTTCACATATTTTGGCAAGGCCAATGATGCCAAATTACAAACAGCTACTTCATCTTTCGACGTATATTCAATAATTTCAGTACACAAATTGGACGACTTAATCGTGCCTAAATTCTTTTGGTTCGATTTGCTATTCGCATGGTCTTTGTACAGCATGTAAGGTGTACCTGTCTCCGTTTGAGATTCCAACACTTTAAACCATAATTCCTGTGCCTTAACCACCTGGCGCGCCTTACCTTCTAACTCATATTTATGATATAATGCCTCAAACTCCTCTCCATGCGTATCCGCCAAACCCGGGCACTCATGAGGGCAGAATAAGGACCATTCCTCATTACTTTCCACTCGCTTCATGAATAAATCTGGAATCCATAGCGCATAAAACAAATCCCTTGCACGCATCTCCTCCTTGCCATGGTTCTTTTTCAATTCCAAAAATTCAAAAACATCCGCGTGCCAAGGCTCCAAGTAAATGGCAAACGAACCTTTACGTTTTCCTCCACCTTGATCTACATAACGCGCCGTATCATTGAAAACACGAAGCATCGGTATAATTCCATTCGATGTGCCATTAGTCCCTTTGATGTAGGAGCCCGTCGCACGAATATTGTGAATACTTAAACCAATTCCACCTGCTGATTGTGAAATTTTAGCCGTTTGCTTCAACGTATCATAAATTCCTTCGATCGAATCATCTTGCGTAGTCAATAAAAAACAGGAAGACATTTGTGGCTTAGGCGTTCCCGCATTAAATAAAGTAGGGGTTGCATGCGTAAACCAACGCTCTGAAAGCAAGTTATAGGTCTCAATAACTGAAGCAATGTCAGTTTGGTGAATACCTACAGCCACACGCATTAACATGTGTTGTGGACGCTCCGCTATTTGCCCTTCTAATTTTAAAAGATAAGATTTCTCTAAAGTCTTAAATCCAAAATAGTCATACCCAAAATCACGGTCATAAATAATCGCCTCATCCAACTCCACCGCGTTCTTTTTTATGATATCATAAACTTCCTTTGATAATAAAGCTGCATTTTGACCAGTTTTAGGATCCAAGTAAGTGAATAGCCTCTTCATCGTAGCCGAAAACGATTTCAATGTATTCTTGTGTAAGTTGGAAATAGCAATCCTGGCTGCAAGTACCGCATAATCCGGATGCTTAGTCGTCAAGGATGCTGCGGTCTCCGCCGCCAAATTATCCAATTCAGTCGTTTTGACTCCATCATACAATCCAGAGATAACTTTTCTGGCCACCTCTAATGGTTGGACAAAAAAGGGATCTAAGCTGTAACAGAGTTTTTCTATCCTGGCAGTGATTTTGTCAAACTTGACAGATTCGCGACGACCGTCTCTTTTAATTACGTACATGTGTTTCCTTAAAGATATAATTTAAAATTGCTTAAAACTAGAGCGGAATACCATCAAAAAAATCGGCATTTTTCCATGAATTCCTTCTCAGTAAAATTAGAAAAAAACACACCCACTTGCAAACATTATTTTCTTAAAAAATCATTAAAAAAGGCACATATTTAAATTGCAATATTTAACTCCCATATATTCAAATCATTAAGCAAGATGCCCCTTAGAAAAATACAAAAAAAATATTTTTAGGATTTAAAATGTGCTTTGGCTGGCCTTAAAAACACAAAAAAAATAACACAAAAACATTGTTAGATATACAAAATATATCTATTTTTGCAACCCGATTAAGCGAGCCTAAATCCCAAAGGCCTCACGGATATAAAAAATGACGGCAGGGAATCGTCCGAAAAAAAAATAAAATGAAAAAAGACATCCATCCAGAATACAAGCAAGTCGTATTCCATGACTTATCTTCAGATTACAAGTTTTTAACTCGTTCTTGCGCAGTAACAACGGAAACAACAGAATTTGAAGGTGCAACTTACCCGGTTTATAAAGTCGAGGTATCTTCACAATCACATCCATTCTATACAGGTAAAAATGTATTATTAGATACAACAGGACGTGTAGATAAATTCAACAAGCGTTACGCGAAGAGCTAAATTCCTTCATAAGCATACATCAAAGCCTCTTCAATAACCTTGTTGAGGCTTTTTTTTGTAATTTGCATCATGGGCAAAGCCATACATCTTTTTGACGATCCAAAAATCACCCAAAACCTGCGACCGATTAGCTATATACGTAGCTTGGCTGAACACTGGATTGGCCTATCAAAAATGCATGAAAAATGGAGTTTAGCCACGCAAGCAAAAGTGAGTTGGGGCAACGCCGGCCAACATCCTGACGTTTTACAGATTTTAGGGTCTGTGATACCAAGCAAAAACCTTATTCAAGAACTAGAAAACACACCGGAAAAAACGGGTGTATATTTCCAGGGACAATTGATTGCCTTTCGAGGTTGGGAGACGCCGAAGGCTGAATGGAATTCCGTCCAATCCCAAACAAAACCCGTGTTTTTCTCGAAATTGGAAGACCTCCTAAGCTTAAATGCCGAATTGCTTAAAAAGGAAATAAAACCGAATGAATTTGACCTTGAGAAACTAAGAGAAAAGGGAAACATCATCCTACATCCTGAAAATTGTTTTATAGATGCTACGGCAGATTTAAAAGGCAGTATTTTAGATGCAAGCCAAGGTCCCATTTACATTGGTGAGCACGCAAGCATCCAGATAGGAACGCTCATTCAAGGACCTGCAGCTATTTTAGATCATTCGGTTACCAATTTAGGTGCCAAGATAAGACCTAATACTACGATAGCTCCACATTGTAAAGTTGGGGGAGAAATTAGCCATTCTATTTTTTATCCATTTTCAAATAAAGGGCATGACGGTTATGCTGGATCGTCAATCATCGGTTCATTTTGCAATTGGGGAGCGATGACCTGCACGTCCAATGTACGAAATGATCTGAACGAGGTAGCTATCTTTGACTATCCAACGGGAAAACCCCGCCAGACACATACCAAATCGCTGGGAGTCATCATGGGAGATTTTGTCACCACGGGAATCAGCACACGATTCAATACGGGAACTGTGGTAGGAAACCATTGTAATATAAGCGGCATACAATTTCTGCCTAAATTCATCCCATCATTAACTTGGGGGGAATTTCCCGACATAAAAAAATATGAATTTGGCAAAGCACTGGCCAATGCAAAAAAATGGGCCAAATCAAAAAATCAAGAATTGCCGGAAAATTCTGCCAAACTCATTGAACAAATTTGGAAAGAGGAAGCATCTTTCCGAAATTAGTAATTCTAATCATCCTCCATGCGATTTCAGGACATCCCAGGTTTACAGTTAGTCAAAAAACAATTAAGCAATGCCGTGCAAAATCAGCACATCGCACATGCACAATTGTTTCAAGGTCCTACGGGTGGTGCACAAACCGCGATGGCATTGGCTTTCATATCCTATTTATTCTGCACCCAAAGAGCTGGTGATGATGCATGTGGAACTTGCCCGAGTTGCCAAAAAGTCCATAAAGGAATACATCCAGACATCGTCTATCTATTCCCTTCAATCACCACAAAAAAGGTCAAAGAAGCTGAATCAGACGCATTTTTACCTGAATGGAGAAAATTTATGTTAGAATCCCCTTATCGTACCATAGCAGATTGGCTGACCTATTTAGGTGCGGAGGGTAATAGACAAGGAAATATACCCGTAGAAGAAACGAGAAAGTTAATTCAAAAAATTAGCCTCAAGCCCTTTGAAGCTCCCTTTAAAATTGTTTTTATTTGGAATGCTGAAACCCTGAATTTGTCATCGGGGAACGCTTTATTAAAAACACTTGAAGAACCTCCCTCATCTACCTTATTCATTTTAATTTGTTCGGATCCTCAAAAGTTGCTTACTACGATCATATCACGAACCCAACGAATCAACGTAGGAACCGTTGATGAGGAAGAACTAGCCCCCTTTCTGGCTCAAAAAACAAATATTGAGTTTGATAAGGCACATCAATTGGCCATGACTTGCGAAGGAAATATTTCTTGGGCATTAGAAAAAGCGGTGAATGAAAATATGAGTGCCACAACCTGGTTTGCTGAATGGATGCGGGCTGTCTATTCAAAAAATTTGATCAAACTATCGTTATTGGCCGATCAGTTTGACGCATTCAGCAAGGAGGATCAAAAAAGTGTTTTGGAGCATACGCTGCATATATTTAGGCAATGTTTATACCAAATCTCGGGGACATCTCAGCTAATTAAATCGCTGGAAAAAGAACGGGGATTCATTGAGAATTTTTCAAAAACATTGACAGGTGATGCCATCGGAAAAATGAGTGAAAAAGTGTCAGAAGTACATTACCATGTAGAAAGAAATGCACGTGCCAAAATGCTACACCTGGATCTTTCACTACAATTAATTAGAATTTTCCATGCGAAAAATTAAAATAGGCACCCGAAATTCAGCGCTTGCTATTTGGCAAGCAAATTACATCGGTTCATGCTTGAAAAAAGTGGGGCTCAACTATGAATTAATTGCGATATCGACCAAAGGTGATCAAATTTTAGATCGATCGCTTTCGAAAATTGGATCAAAGGGCGTTTTCACAGAAGAATTAGAACAGATGTTGCGAAATGGCGATATTGATATTGCCCAGCATTCTGCCAAAGATCTGCCATCTACCTTACCCGAAGATTTACAATTAATCGCATTTACGGAAAGGGAAAAATCGCACGATGTCGTGCTTAGTTTAGATCCAAACTTCACATTAAATACCCAAGAAGCTGACCATATCGGTACATCATCGACACGGCGAAGGGCATTTTTAGGACATTATTTTCCTACGCTAAAGCTGGTGGAAATGCGAGGCAATTTACAAACAAGACTGGAGAAGTTGAAAAATGGCACATGTGACGCTATGATTCTTGCGTATGCAGGAGTTTTTCGAATGGGAATGTCGGCCTACATCACCGAGCACTTGCCATTGAACCAATTTATTCCCGCCGTGGGTCAGGGATCTGTAGCCATTCAATGTGCACGGGCATTGTCAATAGAAATACAAGGTATTATTCGAACTGCCTGCAACCACGAAATCACCGAAACATGCATTTTAGCAGAAAGAGAACTGTTATCAAAATTGGACGGAGGTTGTAGCGTTCCCGTGTATGGACATGCTTACTTTGAAAAAGATGTTGTAAATTTGACCGGTGGAGTTTTAAGTTTAGATGGACAAGAAAAAATCGAGTTTTCCATAGCAGGAAAAGACCCGATTGCATTAGGTCAAAAATTAGCCGATCAATTAATTGCCGCAGGAGCCAGTGATCTATTGAAAGAAATTAGAAGACAAATTGACTTATAAACAAATTGACTTATAAATAGTATGGAACAAACGATTTTAATTACGGGATCCAATGGCCTTTTGGGTCAAAAACTAGTTCACTTGCTGAGCCAGTTTCCTGAAGTTAAATTAATCGCTAGCGCTAAAGGCCCGAATCGCCTAACAGATGAGTTAAAATATACCTATGTCTCTTTAGATATCACCAATGAACAAGATGTGTTGGACGTTTTCAAAACGTATCAACCCAATGCATTAATTCATACCGCAGCCATGACCAATGTGGATACCTGCGAAACAGATCCCGAAGGATGTGAACTTTTAAATGTCACAGCAGTATCATACTTGATACAGGCGTGTAAGTCGAACAACACCTTTTTCTGCCATGTATCGACCGACTTCATTTTTGACGGAGAATCCGGTCCATACGATGAAAAAGCGACACCGAATCCGATTTCCATTTATGGAGAGAGTAAATGGAAGGCAGAACAATTATTACAAACATCTACTATTAAGTGGGCAATTGCGAGAACGATTTTGGTTTTTGGAATTGTTGAAGATATGAGTAGAACCAATATCATTTTGTGGGTCAAAAAATCACTGGAAGAAGGAAAAACTATTCATGTAGTGACTGACCAATTTAGGACACCTACCCTTGCGGAAGATTTGGCGATGGGTTGTTGGCTCATCACCAAAAACCATGTCCAAGGAATTTTCAATATCTCTGGCAGCGACTTCTTAACTCCTTATGAAATGGCTATTAAAACAGCCGAATTTTATCATTTACCAAAAGAATTAATCAAAAAAGCAGATTCAACTACTTTCTCACAACCAGCCAAAAGACCTGCACGCACTGGATTCATTTTAGATAAAGCTAGAAAAGAGTTGGGTTTTTCGCCAAAAAGCTTTAATGAGGGAATTGCTTTTATGGCCAAGCAATTGAAATAAATACACTTTTTACATACGCTCAAGCATATCAAGGAACCGATTATTTCCCATGGCAATGCGTCTCAATTCTAGAGAAATTTTTCAAATAATCTGCCAGCTAAATGTTAAAATAGATTTTTTGAGGTGTGTTTGGAAGGATTATACTTGTTTGGCTTATCCATTATTTTACGCTTCGGTTTCTGGTTCGAGAAGTTCAGGCCTTTGCAGATTTTTATTCTCTTCTTGCAAGGTTAGCCATAAAATATCCTTTAATTCCTGAATACCTTCTTGGGTTACCGAAGAGATAAAAACGAGCGGAAGGTCTGCAGGCAAGCTTTCTTTCATCTCCTCTTTCATTTCCGGAATGGAAAGATCCATTTTTGATACCACTAAAACCCTACGCTTCGTCAACATTTCGGGATTGTATTTCTGTAATTCGCCAACAAGTATTTTATATTCATCACCCCAATTTTTCGCATCTGATGGAATCAGAAAACATAGAATTGAATTACGTTCTATATGCCTCAAAAATCGAACGCCCAAGCCCTTTCCCTCCGCCGCACCCTCAATGATCCCTGGAATATCCGCCACCACAAATGATTTATAATCTCGGTAGGCAACAACCCCTAAATTAGGCACTAAGGTGGTAAAAGGATAATCACCGATTTCAGGTTTGGCCTCAGAAATAACGGATAATAAGGTTGATTTACCTGCATTTGGAAAACCTACTAGGCCTACATCCGCTAACACTTTCAATTCCATGATGACCCAACGTTCTTGGCCCGGCTCACCAGGTTGTGCATGACGAGGCGACTGATTGGTGGAGGATTTGAAATGAAAATTACCTAATCCACCTCGGCCGCCTGGCAACAAAAGCACTTTTTGACCATCATCGGTTACTTCAGCCAAAAACTCTTCCGTCTCACCATCTTTCACAATGGTACCTAATGGTACTTGAATGTAGACATCATCCCCTTCAGAACCAGATCTGCGGGCTCCTTCGCCTCCATTTCCATTGTCAGCGATAATGTGTTTTTGATATTTTAAATGTAGTAGCGTCCACTGTTGTGTGGTGCCAACTAAATAAATGTGACCTCCTCGGCCACCGTCTCCACCATCAGGTCCCCCTTTGGGAACGTGCTTTTCTCTTCTAAAATGAGAAGATCCGCTACCACCGTGTCCGGAGCGAAGGTTAATTTTAACGTAATCGATGAAATTTGAAGTCATATTTAATAGTAGTCGTTGACCGACATTCATACCTTAAATGCGCAAATTTACGCATCAATAAACATACTAACCATTTTTGATTTAGGTTATGCAATTACATATTGAGTGCTTTATGACTCAATAATAGAAACAATTTGTTCAAAAATTTCCTCAATTTCCCCCACCCCATGAATGCCTTGAAACTTTCCTTGCTCTGCATAATGCGAAGCTACTGGAGCAGTTTTTTCATTGTATTCTTGCACACGTTTACGAATCAAATCTTCATTTTGATCATCAGGACGTCCCGAGGATTTACCTCTGGTTAGCAAACGCTGAGTTAATTCCTCGTCGTCCACTTGAAGGGCAATCATACGACTAATGTGCAATCCATGCCCATTTAATAATAAATCTAATGCATTTGCTTGGGCCACCGTTCGAGGAAATCCGTCGAATATAAAGCCATTGGCCAACTTATTCTCATTCAATTTATTTTCAATCATTCCGATCACGACCGAATCTGGAACTAAAATCCCTTGATCCATTAATTTCTTTGCCTCCATACCCAAAGGCGTATTGGACTGAATCTCTGCACGAAGTAAATCGCCTGTTGACAAATGAACCAAATCATATTTTTCAATGATTTTAGCCGATTGGGTGCCTTTCCCAGCTCCAGGAGGGCCAAATAAAACAAGATTTAACATAAAATTAATGTTAGAAAAAATTAATTAGCAAAGGTAATCAAAGACCTTGAATAAACTATAAGGTGATCTGAATACACGACATTCAAAAACAAATCACAAAAATTTGACAAAAAATCAGAAAAAAGGATTAAAAATATTATTTTATTATAAAAATACATTAATTTTATAGTTCAATTTTCTTCGATGCATGATGCAAAGGAGATTTAACCTTTTAATTCATTTTATATGAAAACAAAATTCTACGTAAGCAGAGTGGTCTTCATGATGGCATTAATGTTAACCCTGTCATGGGTTTCATTTGGTCAGGACCGAAAAGTAGCGGGAAAAGTTCAGGACTCAGGTGGTCAGGGCATTCCAGGAGTTTCTATTGTAGTCAAAGGAAGTACTGTAGGTACAACTTCTGATGGAAATGGATCATTCTCCATTAATGTAAAAAGTTCTAATGCAGAACTAACATTCACATCTGTTGGGTATGTAAGCCAAACAGTTGCCGTAGGTGGTAAATCC
>Ga0209829_10000970_pt1 | contig 24336 bp, 20 predicted proteins | sample C_140205_EF_Meta_FD_187311 | JGI IMG/M metagenome (GOLD analysis project Ga0209829, IMG submission 187311) | Freshwater microbial communities from Lake Croche, Canada to study carbon cycling - C_140205_EF_MetaG (SPAdes) (version 2) | ecosystem: Environmental > Aquatic > Freshwater > Lake... | reverse complement strand
ATGGGGAACTATTCTGTTCCGAATCATCAAAACTTCTATTTCATTTCTCCTTTCTTGAGTTCCTGAGTTCCATATTAATTCTGTCGCACTGATTTTTCTCTATGCGGGAAGGTCGTTTTTTTCTGCTTCCTCACGCAGAAGAGTTTCGATTTTGGTACGTTCGGATTCCAGATTGGTGGCCTCCGGGTCAATTGTCAGATAGGGATCGATGGTGATGTCGACCCGTGAGAAGGGAAGAGGAATTGCGAAATTATCCCAGGTCTTGAGGCGGATGGCGCTGTGATAGCGGGCGTGCAGCAGCATGATAGGGATGCCGGTCTTCTGGGATAGAAAGACCGCACCGGGACCCAGAGAGTACTTCGGCCCACGGGGACCATCGGGGGTGATAGCCAGATCGACACCTGATTCCAGCAGGGCTGTCAGTTCACGGATCGCGGTCGATCCGCGCCGGGAACTGGATCCCCGCACCGAGCCCATTCCGAGATTGGCCATGACCCCGGCTAGGATGTCACCATCCTTACTGGGGCTTGTGAGGACGGATACTCCTTTCCGTGAGGGATGCTTCCGTGGGTAGTGGCGCAGGAATCCGATCGAGATCGCAGGGATTCGGTTGTGCCAGAAAACCAGGATCCGAGGGCTCTCAGGGGGATTTGTCAGGAATCCGGAGCGATCGTTCATCCGGAGCCGGATGGTAGAGAAAATCAATCGGGCGAGATTAGCCGCGACGGCCGCTAGGAAATCCTGCTTGTTGAACTGAACTTTGCGTGGAGACATCTACTCGCTTGCCGGTGATTCCTCGCGCCAGCGGCAGGCATTGGGAGTATGGATCCCAAGCATGTCTAGGACGCGCCAGACGACGGTGTCGGCGAGTTCATCAAAGTTCTTCGGATGACTGTAGAAGGAAGGTGATGCCGGGAGAATGATGCCGCCTGCCTCTGTCACGGTGACAATGTTCCGAGCATGAATAAGGTTCCAAGGGGTTTCCCGAGGCACGAGGATCAGCTTGCGGCGCTCCTTCAGGAAGACATCGGCGGCCCGGAGGATCAGGTTCTCACTTGTGCCGGCGGCAATGCGGCCGACGGTCCCCATGGAGCAGGGCATCACGACCATCCCGTCGAAGAGAGCGCTGCCGCTGGCGAAGGGAGCATTCATCGACTTCTCGCTGTGCTCGATCACGCCGGAGGAAAGCTTCAGCGCGCCGATCTCCTCATGGATCACCTGCTTCGCGTAGGGAGAAAGGACGAGATGGATCTCGTGATCGACGGGCTCCAGATAATGGAGCAGTCGCTGCAGATAGATCGATCCGCTAGCTCCGGTGGCTGCTAGGACAAGACGCATCAGAAAAGGATGAAGGATGAGGTATGAATTATGAAGGCTGAAAAGGAGTCAGTCAGAACCGCCAGATAAACCAGAAAGAATTAAAGGAGGGAGGCTTCTGTTAAGGCCGTTCGGAGCTTGTTCGCGCGCTCCAGTAACACTTTGTAGAGGGCGGTGTTCTTGGGATCGGGTGTGCAGCGGGTTGACTCGTCAAGAATCACCAGACGCGAGCAGAGAACATGGAGGGCCGCAGTAGAGTGATCCTCGCCGGCCGCCCATGCAGCCTGGATGGCCCCGCCGAGTGCGGCTCCCTCGCTGGAGCTGAGGCAGACAGTCGGCACGCCGAAAACATCGGCACAGAGTTGACGCCAGAAATGACTCTTGGTTCCACCTCCGGTGATGCGGATTTCCGTAGGGGTGACGCCGAGTGAACGGAAGCGCTCAAGGCCATAGGCCAGACCAAGGGTCACGCCTTCCATAGACGCGCGGGCGATGTGAGCGGGAGTGAAGTTTTTGGTTGTAATGCCGTGGAGCACACCGCTTCCGTGGGGAAGGTTTGGGGTGCGTTCGCCGGCGAGGTAGGGGAGCAGGAGGAGTCCGTCGCTGCCGGCGGGGATCGTTGCCGCCACGGTGGCGTATTGTTCATGGGTCCACCCAGCGAAGAGGGAGCGGGTCAGCTCGGTGACGAGAGTGACATTCATGGTGCAGGCAAGCGGCATCCAGGAACCGGTACTATCGCAGAATGCGGCGACTTCCCCCTTGGGATCAACCACCGGCAAGGAGCTGAAGGCGTAAAGCGTGCCGGAGGTGCCGAGGCTCGCGGTCATGATGCCCGGGCTTACGTTACCGGTGCCGATGGCGCCCATCATGTTGTCACCACCGCCGGAGCTGACCGTAACGGATGAGGCGAGGTGCCACTTGGTGGAGAGTTCCTCTCTGAGGTTTCCTGCAGGCTCCGAGGAGTGACGAAGTGAGGGTAGCTTCTCGGCAAGTCCTGGTGCGACTGCATCAAGGACGGGCTGCGACCAAGAGCGTGTCTTCACATCCAAGAGTGCTGTTCCAGAGGCGTCACCATATTCCATCGACTTCACGCCGGTGAGCCACCAGTTGATGTAATCGTGAGGCAGGAGCACCGAGGCGGTCTCTGCCCAGTTCTGGGGCTCGTTCTGGCGCACCCAGAGAATTTTAGGAGCCGTGTAGCCGGTGAGCATCGCGTTGCCGGTAAGTTCGACCACCTTGGCTTCGCCTCCGAGGGCCTTGGTGAGTTCTGCGCACTGTACGGTCGTCGATGTGTCGCACCAGAGCTTAGCTGGACGGACGAGACTGTTGGCCGCATCGAGAAGCACAAGTCCATGTTGCTGGCCGCTCACGCCGATTCCTATGACTTCGGAACGGCGCTCTGGGATTTTGGAAAGAACCTCAGTGATGGTCGCCTCGACGGCGGCGATCCAGACCGCGGGGTCCTGCTCCATAGCTCCCTCTCCCTGGGCCTCGACGAAGCCGTAAGATTGCTGTGCGCTGGCCAGGATCTCTCCTGTCTCCAGATCGAGTGCGATGCTCTTCGTGCTCTGGGTTCCGCTATCGATGCCTAGGGTGATCATGGGACGGAAAGACTAAAGGCTAAAGGCTGAAGACTGAAGGCTAAAAGGGACGGGCCGGGGGGCACCGGTCAGGACATAGGTAACAGGAGTTGCTGAATTGGTGGTTACTATTACTTCTTGCCAAGAAATACACTCGGGGGCATTATGTTCAACCACTTTAGACCAATTTCCGGCCACATTTACAGTCATGAGCATCATCGCCACTATCGAAAAAGAGCAGTTTAAGACCGACCTCGTCCCGTTCGAGGTCGGTGATTCCGTTTGCGTCCACACGCGCGTCATCGAAGGTGACAAGGAGCGTATCCAGAAGTACTCCGGTATCGTGATCGGCCGCAAGGGAGCCGGTATCAACGCCAACTTCACCGTCCGTCGCGTCAGCTTCGGCGAGGGTGTCGAGCGCGTCTTCCCTCTTCATTCCCCCCGCATCGCCAAACTCGAAATCGAGAAGCGCGGATCGGTACGCCGTTCCAAGCTGAACTATCTCCGTGATCGCAAGGGCAAGGCCGCCGTCACTGTGAAGGAGAAGGCGCAGGAAGTTGCCTAAACTCTAACTTTTTCAGCTCCGATGACGACCACTCGTCGCGGATCCAATTCTAATAAGGGCCCCAGAGGAAATTCCTCCCGGGGCCCTTCTCTTTGCCCCACACTCTTCCACGAGAGCGAGCTCCATGCCCGGGGGATCCGTCCTGTGGCTGGAGTCGATGAGTCCGGACGCGGTCCGCTGGCAGGACCGGTAGTGGCTGCCGCGGTGATCCTCCCTGATGGGTTCTCTCTGGATGGACTGGATGACTCCAAAAAACTGAATCACCAGCAGCGCGAGTCGCTATATGTCCGATTGACTGAAGATGTCTCTGTGTGCTTCTTTGTGGCCGAGGCAAGCTCAGAAGAAATCGGACAACTCAACATCCTGAGGGCAACCCATCTTGCCATGGCGCGCTCTTTGACTGGCCTTCATGAGAGCGGACATCAATGCAGTCATGCTCTTGTGGATGGGCTGCCAGTCAAGGGACTTCCCGTCGCTCATACAGCACTGGTCGGTGGTGACGGGATCAGCCTCAGCATTGCCGCCGCCAGCATCCTGGCCAAGGTCACGCGCGATCGGATCATGGATAAGCTGGACCGGGATTTTCCCGAGTACGGCTTCTCCCGACATCGGGGCTATGCGACCGCTGACCATCTGGCTACATTGCGAGAGCATGGACCTTGCCAGCATCATCGACGTGGTTTTTCGCCGGTCGACCAGCCCACCTTCGGGTTCTAAGGGACACCTTGTTCTCGGACACTGGGGTGAGGAGCAGGCTGCGCGCCATCTGCAGCGTTTGGGTTGGAAAATCCTGCGCCGGAACTTCCGCGCTCCGGGGGGAGGGGAAGTCGATCTGGTCTGCCGCGATCAGGAAACCCTTGTCTTTGCAGAGGTGAAGACCCGTCGCTCCGAGGAGATGGGAAGGGCTCTGGATGCCGTGGACCGGAAGAAGCAGCGACTCATCCGCAAGGGGGCTATCCATTGGCTCCGCCTGCTTGATATGCCAGACCTCACCTTCCGCTTTGATGTGATCGAGGTCTTGGCGACTGATCCCGTGGAAATACGTGTCATTGAAAGCGCCTTCACGCTACCCGATCCACTCCGCTACTAGGGGAAAATCTGGAATTGATCCTCCGACGTTTCCACACCCTCTATCCGGCAACCCTCGCCTACCGACCGATGGCAAGCTTGGCCATGAGGTCTGTGGTGAGTGATTCGAGTTCAATCGAAAGCACTTCGACCCGGCGGGTGAAATAGTTGTAGGCAATGAGATTCGGCACGGCTACCCCAAGACCCACGATCGTGCAGTTCAGGGCCTCGGAAATTCCATTGGCAACCAGCTGGGGATCCCCGTGGTTGCCGATATTCCCGAAAATTCCCACAAGGCCAGAGAGGGTCCCGAGCAATCCAAGGAGGGGGGAGATGCCGGTTGTGATCTCAAGGAAGACGAGCCCCGACTCGAGGCGGGAGATCTCATGCCGGGCGCGAGTCTGGACGGCGTCCAGCGCCTCTACCCTCGACCAGTCCCTATGCTGTAGCAGGCATAGCAGAACGCGTGAGAGAAGCGAGGGCTCCCTGATAAGAAACGTCTGGAAGGAATCGGCAGGAGAGCCCGCTTTGTAGGCATCTAGTGCTTTGATCACATTCGGGGGTAGGGTGCGATCCACCTTGATAATGAGCGCCCGTTGGAGAATGACTGCGAGTGAGAAGATCGACAGAATGACAAGGACCGCCATGAAGAAACCTCCCTTGACGAAGAACTGGATGAAGCCAGGCATCACGGCGAGGAAGAGATGAAGAGTCATGGAGAAATTTTAGTAAATGGTGAAGCTGTAGTCGATTTCAAGGACTCCATCCTGCAAGGTTGCAACGACATCGGAAGGAATCGGCGGTAACTTGGCGTCCATGATCGAGCGTAGGCTGCATTCCGTCAAAGATTGATTGCCGTTCACCGAAATGATGTGAAGACCACTGACTTTACCATTGGAGTTCACCTTGAAAGAGACATCCACATTACCGATGCTGAGAAAGCCCATACGCTCTTCCACATAGTAGTACCACCTCGATCCAATGGCGTCAGCTACGGCCTTGCGGTACCGTCCCAGAGGCGTCGCTTGCGCGGCGACGGAAGATCGTCCCCTGTTAGAAATGTTTCCTCTGATGACCGTCTGATGTGTCTCGGGTTGGTACCCTTTCGTCGCTCCCGAAGATCCTGAAGCAGAGGTTTGACGGGGGGGGAGCTGCTGGGATTGTGGCGCGGCTGTCTGAGTCGTGGTTGAGGTCTGTGGAGGAGACTGCTTTTGGGGCTGCGAGAGCTTGATGTCGCTGGGAGAGGGGGTTGGAGTGCTTTGGGGAGTGGAACTGGTGAAGGGCGTCGCGGTAGGCTGCGGCATTGGTGCCGATTTCAGGGGGAGCAATTGCTGCGATGCAGTGGGGGGAGCGGAGGGAGGCTGGGCAGGTGTCGGATTACCGGCATTGAGGGCTGCTTTCTCGCCTTGGGTGTGACGCTGGTTCTGAAGTTCAAGGGCGGACTGTTGGAGGCCCTCTTGCGAGGGAAGGGGTATGGAGCCACTCGGAGCAAGTTCACTCGCTGCCTTTGTGTTCTGATCAGACTGAAAGGGGGAGTTGTCAGGTGCCTTGTCCACGAGCTCCTTAGCCTCCACAAACGGTCGCTCGTTTTTGGAGGGTGGGGTGATCTCTAGGATAACCTCCGGGGGAGGCGGCTCTTTATCGGGTGAATTCTTTGTTCCCTGCAGTAAGTGTTTTGCAAAAATGATGGCGAGAAAGAGAATCAGCAGCGCATGGATGAGGCAGGAAAGAATCAGAAAAAAGGAGAATCCATTCCCTTTTTTTTGCCCATTTCCCTCCTTGGTTAAGCGATGACTGGTCTGAAGCACGGTCATGCCTGATCGTCTTTGAGTGAAGTTTGGTTTCTGGAAGCCTTCTTTATGGAATGTGTCGCGACAGACAGCTTTCCCTGGAACGGCAATTTGAGATGACCCGTGCGGGCCTGATGGAAAAGATATTGCTGGATGTATCCCGCATAGGGTCCGAGGAGCTTTTCCCCATAAGCCTCAAGGCGTGGTGGGCTGAGTGGTTTTGATCCGGAGGAGCGGAACGAGGCGAGGATTCTGGCGATCCAGACATCCACGGGAACGGTCTCCAGGCGCTCGTAGGAGAAGAGCAGGATGCAGTTGGCAACCTTGCGACCAATGCCCGGGAGGCTGCAGAGAGCATCGCGCGCCGCGCCGGTTTCCATCATTACAAGAGCCTCTGGGCTGAAGTCTCCGGAAGCGATGCGGCGCGACGTCTCAAGCAAGCCTTTGGCCCTGAATCCAAGACCGCATTTTCGGAGATCCTCCTCGGTAGCCATCGCCAGAATAGATGCCGTGGGGAAAGAGTTCACGGGGGTCCCCTTTAGCTTTTTTCCGTAGTTTTTTCTTAGAGCAAGGCTCATCTGCCTTATATGTGCGACCTGCTTCATGGGGGAGAGTATGAATGTGGCCAAGCATTCCCAATGCGGTTGGCGCATGATGCGGAGTCCCTTGCAGGCTCTCGATGCCGCGCGCGATGCAGGATGATCCTCACAGGATGCCCTGACGGCCTCAAGATCGTGATCCATAGAAAAGTAGTGTCGCAGCATTTCCGGATCCGTCCCGCTGTAGTGGAGAAAACGCCCTTCCTGACGAAGGAAAACCGGCACTTCGCCGATGCATCCGGTAAATCCACCCGACATTTCGGTCCAGTGGAATGTTTGACCGCTTCCCAGCGTCATCGCGAGATCAAACTCGGAACACTCGAGCGTGCCTGAAGGAACCGGTACCGGAAGATTCCCCAAGTGATTCATCGGGTGAAGTAACTCAGATTTTCGAGCTCTATGGCGAGGTTCACGTTGTTGACAGCAATGGTCTCCGGGAGATGAAGCACGGCGGTGGAAAAGTTCAGAATGGCGTGGATGCCTGCTTTGAAGAGCTGTTCAGCGACCTGCTGGGCGGCGCTGCCCGGGACGCAGAGTATGGCCATTCTGATCGCCTGTTTCCGGACGATGGGTTGCAGGGCGTGCATGTCACAGACGGGAATCTTTCCGGCCTTGATTCTTTGAGGTCGCAGGTCGAATGCCGCAACGATCTCGAAGCCTTCCTTGGCAAATCCCTTATAGCTCAGGAGCGCCTGACCGAGATTCCCCGCCCCCACAAGAATCACGGGTTGCAGGCTTGCGCGTCCAAGGATCTCTTCGAGACGGTTACGAAGAAAAAGCACGTCGTATCCAGTACCGCGCTTCCCCAGTGGCCCGCAATAGGCGAGGTCTCTGCGCAGTTGAGCAGGCTGAACACAGGCAACGCTTGCTAGGGCAGCAGAGGAAACGATCTTGCCGCTGTTGGCCACGATGAGTTCCAGGCAGCGCAGATAGAGCGAGAGACGATAGACGGTTTTGCGCGGAATATCAGCATGCTGATGTTTTTCCTCAGGGGAGGGCTTGAGCGCTCGATTCATGTGTGTGGTGACATGTTATCAAGGATCGCGGGATCGCCGTAGAGGGTTGAGGAGCTTGCCGAGGTGATCCTCACGTCGAAGATGCTTCCGTGAAATCTGCTCCCCCCATCGAAGATCACGATCTTGTTCGTACGGGTTCTACCTGACAGACGCGAGGGATCATTCCTGCTTGGGCCCTCACAGAGTATTTCCTGACGCGTGCCGACACAGGCTTCGAGCTTTCTGGAAGCTGAGGCATTCACCACGGAGAGAAGATCCTGGTTGCGTCCCTCTTTTTCCTCCTCGCTTAGCTGTTCCTCCATCAGGGCGGCCGGGGTGTCCCCGCGTTTCGAGTAACGGAAAATAAATGCCCCGTCGAATTCCAGTTCCTCAGCCAGATCCCGGGACGCTTGGTAATCACTTTCTGTCTCTCCCGGGAAGCCGACGATAATGTCTGTAGTGAGCGCAATACCGGGACGGCTTGAGCGTAGGTCGGCGACGAGCCTCCGGTACGATGCCGCCGTGTAGGGGCGGTGCATTGCCTTCAGGATCTTGTCGGACCCTGACTGAAGCGGGAGATGGACGTGTTCCATGAGCTTAGGGAGTCGCCCAAAGCATTCCACTAAATCCTTGCGGAAGCCCATCGGGTGGGGGGAGGTGAACCGGATGCGTTCCAGTCCCTCGACCTGGTGAAGCGCTTCGATGAGCTGCACAAAGGGGCTTTTTTCGCCGACCTTGGGAAATTCATGCCGACCGTAAAGATTCACGATCTGTCCAAGGAGGGTTACTTCACGGATCCCTCTCTCCACGAGATTGCGGGCCTCTCCCACAATCTCACCGATCGGCCTGCCGCGTTCCTCTCCCCGGGTTGTCGGGACAATGCAGAAGGTGCAGTGCATGTTGCACCCCTGCATGATGGAGATGAACGCCGTGGCCTCTTTTTTTTGCTCGGGGAGGTGATCCCGAATGGAGTTCTGGGATCCCGCTTCAGACTCAGTGTCAATGATCGGGAGGATTGCAGAGCCGAGATCCCGCATATCATCGTGAATGAAAGCCTCTTCGCGTTTTTTTAATGCCTCCTCCACATAGTCCGCAACACGGTGGAATTTCTGGGTGCCGATCACGAGATCGACATGCGGGGAGCTTTTCTGGAGGTCTTCGCCCAGTCTTTGAGCCATGCATCCCATGTATCCCAACACGAGTTTCGGTTTCTCCCGGCGGAGCTTCCGAAGCATGCCCATCTTGCCAATGGCCTTCTGTTCCGCCATCTCGCGAACACTGCATGTGTTTAGCAAGATCACGTCGGCATCCCTCTCGTGAGAGACAAGTTTATGGCCGCGATTTTGAAGGTCACGCGCCACCTGCTCGGAGTCGCGTTCGTTCATCTGGCAACCGTAGGTCTTGATAAAGACGCTGGGCATGGGACGAGTAAAAAAGTTAAAGAGTGAAGTGTTAAATTAGAGCGGAACCTTGACTAACCTACGATAGTCACTATCTGCCATTATAACCTCTGAAACCTTTTAATACGAACTCCGAAGTTGAGCCGAGCGATTTGACACAATCAACTGACCGCAAAAAAGTATTGCAGCTCTCGCTCCCGCGAGTAGCTCCCTCTGGGCTACGCTGAACGTAGGCTATCCCGAGTATCCCCATGCTCCGGTATTGCCTCGCTCGCGCTCGGTGGGGCCAGGTTCAACTTCGGAGTTCGGGTTTAACTGCCAGTTTGAGGGGAGACCTCCGAGGGGAACTGAGGAGAAATCTGGTTTTCTACAGGTAATTCCTTGTTCTCCTCAATGGCCTCCTTCGCGTAGATATTTCTTTTCCGGGGGTCGACCCTATTGAGTCCGATTCTCTGGCCGGTTGCCTCCACCAGTACGGCAACCCGCTTCTTGAAACCATATCCTCGAGTCCAGATAACAAACATTGCCGCCGCGTAAAGGCCTATGGGAAGAAGCATGGAATGCTCGGTAGCTGCAAGATAGATCAGCAGGCTGATCATGAGAAAATTTGCCAAGAATGTAGTTGCTACCATCTGGGTGGCAAGGCCGACGCGAGTAAGGCATTTCGGGCCTCCATGGTATTCGGTAACGCTTCTCAAGGTGACTCCCCACCAGAAACTTCCATAAATCTGGACATCCCAATTCTTCCAGCCTGTGTCGGTGGAGTAGCTCCAGCCTTCGTTTTCCAAAGCCTCGATGATCGACGTGATCAGAAGTTCGCGCCCCTTTCCCTCCTCATTCCACAAAACAAGCTTTGAGAGTCCGCGGATCTTGCTGGGTTTGAAGTCTTTCTCCTTGGCGGCGATGACAGATTCCGGTGTGCGCTTGAACTTGAGCCAGGTGAAATATCGGGCCCATCCCCTGACCAGAGGCTGGGAAAGGGCGAGAAATGCAACTAACAGACGTGCCCTGATCGTATCGAACCGTGGCTCCAGCTTGGCATGAATCATGTAGGAAAGAGCGACCAGGAAGGTTCCACCGAACATCAGGTAGGCAACGATCCTCAGGACGGGAAAGGGGATGGACAGCAGGAAAAGAAACGCGGTGAGAGTAACCCATTCGATGCTGCTCAGATAGGCGACCAGCTCGGACTGCGGTGTGGGGTAGATGCACTGGAAGAGACCTTCGCCAAAGACGCCATGATAGATTACGGGTTGGTTGATGAGCCAAGTGAACCGCGGAGCTCCGTAGACTTGGCCCTTCCACTTGGCGGTACCCGTAGGACCGAAGAAAACCAGGTGCTTGAAGCGAAGGAGGGATTCGGCCTCTCCATAGCCCTCCTGCTGCTTACGGAAAGCCTTCAGAGTGAAGCGGCGATAGTGCCACACGATGGCCGAAGGACTGAAGGCGATCACCTCACCCTCCTGTTGAAGACGCCAACAGAAGTCGACGTCGTCGCCTGCTTTTCGGTACTCCGGATCGAAGCCCCCGATCTTTTCAAAGGCCCATCGATAAAAGGCCATGTTGCAGCCGGGAATATGTTCTGCAACGACATCCGTGAGAAGAACATGGCTCGGGCCTCCCGGTGCCGCAGCCACGCATGCCTGATGCCAGTTCTGCGCGGGAGGGGAGACGTTCGGTCCCCCGACGCCGGCATAGTTGCCTGAGAGAAGAGTTCCGACAAGATAGTAAAGCCAGTCAGGATCAGCCATGCAGTCGCTGTCGGTGTAGGCAATGATCTCGCCCGTGGCCGCCGATGCTCCGACATTGCGCGCGACGCTGAGGCCGTGATTCGTCTGGTAAATGGCATGCACCCAGGGGTGATGGGAGAGAATCTCTTTTGTGTGGTCCGTGGATCCATCATCGACAACGACAACTTCGTAATCGGGATAATCGATCTTTTTGAGGGAGCGAAGGCATGCTTCCAGGGTCTGGCCTCCATTGTAGCTGCAGACGATCACCGAGACTTTGGGGACACGAGGCAGGGGAGCCCGATGTGTGATGGATTGGCGATTATCAAAAAACTCCCTGACCGTCGAAAGTGCCTTTTTGGGTGTGCGGTCGCGTTTCACAAGACCGAAGGCCCAGTCTAGGATTTCCATTCCGCCCCGATGCCACTCATCGGTCCAGGCGTAGAGAATGGTTCCTGCAAGCCCTCCCCGCACGACCGCATCGAGATGCCAGCCGATCATTTCTGCCTGTTCCTCTTCGGTGTGCCGGATCGTGTCCATCCCGAACTCACCCATCATGAGGGGTTTGTCCTCCGCCAGATTCTGGAGACGGGCCAGATAGCGCTCAAAATCCTCCCTGCGATGCAGGTAGACATTGAACGTCAGGAAGTCGACATTTTGCGGAAGCAGATATTCCGTGGGAGGATAGCTTGCATAGGAGTAGAGCGCCCGCGGATCCTCGTGTCGGGCGATGTTGACCAGATGCTCCAGGAATTCGGTCACCCTCTTTGCACCCAGCCAGCGAACCATCGAGGAGGGAATCTCATTTCCCAGCAGGTAACCGAAGATCGCATGGTGGCCTTTGTTCTCGCGTACAGCATCCAGAACGGCTTTCTCCACGGAGGCGCTGACCTTCCGATCGTTCAGAAACTCGACATGTTCCATCCAGGCAATGCTGAAAAGAACCCGAAGGCCGTTCTCTAGGCAGAGATCCAGGAACCAACGCGGCGGAGTAGTGTAGATGCGGATCAGGTTGGCACCTGTTTCCCTGATGACGGCGAGATCGCGGGCAACCTGTTCTTTCGAACCAAACTGGAATCCCTCATGATCGGGGGCGAATGGTGCATAGGTGACTCCTTTAACAAAGAATTTCTTCTCCCCCTCGAAGAAGAACTTTGATCGGACAATTACACGCTCAGTCACTGGGAGATGTTTATGGAGGGAGTTCTCCAAGTCGAGTCAGAAGAGTTTTTCTCCTCTGGTCTTTGGGGGAAGGCTCATAGCATCCTTAGAGTCCCTTGATCCCACCAAGAAGGAGTTCTGCGTTACTCTTGGTGGTTTCCATGTTCAGGCAGAGGATCTGCATGGCTTCGGCGGCAGGGATTTCCATGAGTTGCTTCCGTAACTTCAGGATCCTCTCGTATTCGTCCGGATGATAGAGGAGTTCCTCGCGACGGGTTCCAGATTTGGTGATGTGGATGGCCGGGAAGACACGTTGTTCCATGATGGAGCGATCAAGGTAGATTTCCATATTTCCCGTCCCCTTATATTCCTCGAAGATCAAGTCATCCATCCGGCTGTGTGTTTCCACAAGCGCGGTGGCTAGGATGGTAAGGCTTCCCCCCTCCTCGACATTGCGAGCTGAGCCGAAGAATTTCTTGGGACGAGCCAAGGCAGCCGAGTCCACTCCGCCGCTCATGGTGCGGCCTTTACCCTGGATATTATTGTTATAGCCACGCGACAGGCGTGTGATGCTGTCCACAAGGATAACTACATCCTTTTTCAGTTCCACAAGTCGCTTGGAGCGTTCCGAGACCATCTCTGAAACCTGCACATGACGTGCAGTCGGTTCATCGAAGGTGGAACTGAAAATATCGCAGTCCAGGGCCCTCCGCAGGTCGGTGACTTCCTCGGGTCGCTCATCCACGAGTAAGAGCATGAGATGGACATCGGGATGATTTGCCCGGATTGCAAGGGCCAGACTCTTGAGCATCATCGTTTTTCCGACACGCGGGGGTGCCACGATCAAACCACGTTGACCCATTCCCAGCGGGGCGATCAGATCAACGGCACGGGCCGTTGGATTGTTTTTGCCCGGTTGTTCGAGATAGATCCGCCTGTTGGGGAACATTGCCGTGAGCTTGTCGAACTCCATCGGGCTCTTCCATTCTTCCGTCGGGATCCCTTCGATTTCCGTAATCGTATGGAGAGCCAGTTTCCTTTCGGACTGCATCGTGACCGATCCTCTGATTCTCAGACCGGGGCGCAGGTCGTACTGGCGCAGCAGGGGGATGGGAAGGTTGATGTCGCAGGGAGTCAGTTGAAAATTAAACTGAGGCCAGCGGATCATCGGTGCATCGGGAGCAAACTCCAGGATCCCCTCCGCAGTGAGAGTTCCGCCCCTCTTCAGCTGATCCCTTGCCAGATCGAGTGCCAGATGATGTCTTGAGGAATCTCGGTGCAGGGGAAGATTTCTGGAAGCTATCATCTCCAGAAGGATTTTATGGCTTGAGTCATGAAGTGCCTCCATATCGAGCGGAGGAGGAATCTCATTCGGCAGCACCTTCACGGCGTTCTGAGGAGTTCGGTCAATCAAGGGGAGTTCCGGGTCGGCTTCATGAGTGATGGGGCCGGAGTTCATAGGTTTGTCAAAATTGGTAGAAGTTGCCGGATCTGGAGTTCAAGCGCGTATGTTGAGGCGTCATTCCAAAGGAGGTGATCGGCCAGCAAGATTTTTTGATCCTGGGCAATTTGGTGTTTTAACCAGGCTGAAGTTTCTTTGTGAGAGAGTTGGCGATTCACGGTTAGCCGTTCCTTCCTGACAGAGTCCGAACAGGCGACAAGAATGGTCCTGTCGAAGAAACGTTCCAGACCTTTCTCGTAAAGAAGAGGGATTTCCGCGATGAAAAAATCACTTTTAGGTCCCTTGGATTTCAGAGCAAGCGGTTTCCACACTTTCTCCAGTCGCGGATGGAGAATCCCCTCAAGAAGGGTTTTTGCGGATGGATCCGAGGTAATAAGCTCGAAAAGGCGTTTTCTGTCCGGGTGACCCATGCTGTCAACACAGGCCTCACCGAATGCCTTTCTGATAAGTTCCTGGATCTCTTGATCCTGATCCAGCAATTTGCGATTTTCCAGATCAGCATGATAGATTGTCGCCGGGAGATGCTGCGACAGCAGGCTGAGTGCTTGGGATTTGCCGCTCCCGATCGTTCCCGTGATCGCTATCGATGGCATCGGATGGTCTTAGCAGAGGACGAGGGGGTTCCTTCCCACGATCTGCCAGATGATTATTTTCCCCTGACCGCTTCAGATGCCATGGACGGCTGGGGCAGATCGTGGGGAATACCCAGCGGCGTAACGATCTCCTGTTCCTCATTATCCCCGCGCCGAGGTTGCCCCTCGGCATCGAGAATGCGCGGCGTGACAAAGATCACCAGGTTTTTCTTGATTTTATGGTCGGCATCGGAGCGGAAGAGGCGGCCAGCCATCGGGATGTCTCCCAAGATCGGCACCTTGTCCTGGACTTTTTGGACATTCTCACGGATGAGTCCGCCAAGGGCGACTGTCTGCCCATCCCAGACTGTCACGAAAGTGTTGACTTCGCGAACAGAGAAGACCGGTTGATTGATTGTATTAGTCGTGATGATCGACGGGACGGGTAGTAAAGCGGGTATTGTATTACGGTAGAGTCCCGCTTGATATCCAACGCTACTAATGGGTGATCCATAGTTGATGAAGCCATCAAAATCCGTGACCTTGGGTTTTAAATCCAGATCAATGGTGTAACCATCTGGGCCAATTGTCGGCTTGGCCTCCAGGATAACCCCTAGAGGCTGCATTGTGAAATCTCTAGGAAAAGAGGGTGTAACTGTTGGGGGGGGTAGCGTTAATGGATTTACTACGGTTGTGCCAACGCCATTACCAGTTGTTTGGGAAAATGTTGGAGGATCGTACTGGCGTGGGTAGATAAACTCATCGATGATCTTAATCGTGGCTGAGACACCGCTCTTGGTCGTGACCTTGGGGGCAGCCATCAAATCCACCCCCTTTTTTTGATTCAGTGCGTGAATGACCATCTGGAATTGGGGATCGGTGAAGACCCCTGACACGCTGAAAATTCCGGGAGATGGCGCCCCAGAGACGCCCGTCGTGCCAGCTAGCAATGCGTCAATGGAGTTTCCAGTGATGGCTTGGTCACCCGTTCTAAGGCTGCCCACTGTATTCATTCCTGACGAATTGAAGGGATAATTCGCACTATTCAGGGAGTTGGCTCCGCCGCCTCCGCTGCCATAGACACCGCCCCCGATGCTGAATGGCCCGAGCAACCAGTCGAATCCGAGTTCCTGAATGTTATTCTGATTGATTTCTATGAATTTCGTCTGGATATCAACCTGAGACGGGGCAACTCCCATGGCCGCATCCACGAGGGCATCGATCTGATCGATGTTATCCCGTGTGTTACGCACCACGAGTTTACTGCCCGAGGGGAGGTAGTTGGCACTCGCTCCACCAGGGAACTCGACTCCCTGGGAGAGCAAATAATCCTGTGCATTGTAACGATCAGCAACGCGGGGCAGATTTGCAGTGCTGGTTGCCGGCCCGGCCTGGGGAAGCATGCTTCCGGAGTCAAGTGACTTGGGTGGAATGAATGTGGGGGGAACCTGATATTCCTTTTGGATCATGATATCTGTCGGTTCAGAAAGGGGTACGATCGAGACGGCGTAGGTATCTATTTTGAGCTTCATGGAGCTGAGCTTGCTGATGTAGTCGAGGGCCACATAGAGGGGCACATGGGAGAGTGCCAGCGTGACATGGGGCTCGGTCCCTCCAGAGGTTGCCTGGGTTGATGATATGTTGCTGGTGGATGCATTGGTGGTAGAGGCTCCCGTGGGGGGTAATGCAGGGGACTGTGAGCCCAGTTTCAGGAATATATTCACACCCTTGTGGACTGGATCCTGCTCGACGCTTTTCTGCTTGAGGTACTCGATCGCCTCACTGATGGGCGAATCGGTCAGATCGAGCTTGGTAATGATGATGGAGTTGAGCTTTGCTGTGATTTGATCTGTTCCCCTGACATCCTGTGAACGACCTGTTGATTCGGTCGTACGTCCCTGCTTGGACTTGCGTGGTGGTCGCTCCCAAGCTTTTTCCGCCTGCCAGAGCATTCTGCTCCGCGTCTCATTATAGGCCTCGTCGGCGTACTTGATCGTGGAATGATGAATTTCCTCCATTCCCTTGCGGGCGGCTTTGTTGTAAGGGTCGATTTGGAGGATCTCCTCGTATTTTTTGAGAGCAGCTTCATTGCGACCTGATCTTACAAGGTCGGAAGCTTCCCTGAGCAGTTTGATCACCTCTGCGCGTTTGGCGGCGAAGGCCGGAGTGACGGTCTTATTAAAGATGCCTGGCTGTTCCAGATCGGAGAGGAACTTCACTGCGGCTTGGCAACCGGGATTCATCGAGGGATCCAGGATTGATTTGGCAACGCTCTCCGCAGAGAGGGGGAGTCCATTGGCATCGATGATGCCGGATTTTTTCGCGATACTATCGGTGAAATCACCTTGTTCTGCCAACTCATGGGCAAAGGCTAAAGCAATGGTCGTGTAGTTAGAGAGAAGGGCGTTTCTCATGGAATTCACGGAAACTCCGGAAGGGACCAGGGTCATGGCTTCCACGGCTAGGCCATAAGCCTCCTTCAGCTCGTGTTGGGAGTACTTCTCTATGGCAGAGCGCATCAGGGATTGTGCCTGAACAAGATTTTCTTGACTACGGACAATGGCTCGTTCTGCATCTGCTGCAATTGATGGGGCCTGTGCCGATAGTTCCGAGGAACTGAGGTGTGCCGTTAGGATGATCGCAAGGAACAAGGTAGAGTGAAAACTAACAGGGAAAGGGAACGGAGATTTGCAGCTGTGCATGACCATGGAGAGCAGCTTGTTCATCGGCTGGATTTGGAGGCTGTCGAGGGATCACCCGGGACTGCTTCAGAGGCGACTGCCTTGGCGTCGGGAGAGGATATTTCTTCTCCATTTTCCACCGTTTTAATCAGGGGTTGCCCTGCGGGATCCAACAACCCTGCCGAGACAAAGATAATGAGGTTTTTCTTGATCCGCTGGTTACTCGAGCTTCGAAAGAGGGATCCCACCAGAGGAAGATCACCCGCAATGGGTGTCTTATCCTGGACCTTTTGGACATCCTCTCGCATAAGTCCACCCAAGACAACTGTCTGGCCATCATAGACCGTCACCTGAGTGTCTACCTGGCGCACACTAAAGACGGGTTGATTGATAGTGTTTGGTGTCAGAAGAACTTTTTGAGTGCCGACAGGAATTGGGTTGTTTGGTGCTACCGGATTTGGCACGTAAACTGTTGCAAATGTGCTGATAGGGGATCCGTAATTGACAAAACCCTCGAATTCCGTGATCTGTGGAGAGAGGCTCAGCTCAATTGTGTATCCATCGGGTCCAACCGTTGGTTCGACCTCGAGTTGCACGCCACAATTTCGAGTCTCAAAAGAGGTTGGGGTGGCTGGAGTTGCCGGTTGCGATTGTCCTGCTGACGCCGTAACAGCAGCCGGAGGAGAATAGTCGCGCGGATAAGGAAATTTCTGAATAATGTTGATCGTGGCCTTCCTCCCGCTGGTCACTGTGACTTTGGGGGCTGAGACCAGATCTATTCCCTTCTGTTGATTGATCGCGCGTAGCACAACTTGGAACTGGGGGTTCGTGAAGACTCCCGCAAGAGCAAGAATACCCGCTGCCGGCCCTGCTGGTGAGCCGAAGAGAAGGCCATCCAGCGCATTCGCAGTAATAGCGGCTGAACCCGTCCGGTTTCCCGCAGTGATATTTCCCGCCGTGACATTACCAGCGGAGTCCACATTCATTGCTCCGGCAGGGACACCCGCCGGGCTGACAAAGGGATAATTCCCGGCATTGGCCTGTCCTTGTCGATTGCCAACTGTGCCACCCCCGGCATTGACTCCGCTACCTCCCGGAAGCTGGAAGGCTCCCATCAGCCAATCAAAGCCAAGTTCCTGGAGATTAGACTGTTTGATTTCCAGAAAGCGGGCTTCGATTTCCACCTGGCTGGGAGGGGTGGCGAGCTGGACCTCCACCAGGGAGTCGATTAGGTCGAGGTTCGCCTGGGTATTCTTGACAAGCAGCTTGCTGCTTGAGGCGAGGTAGGTCGCGCTAGCTCCAGCTGGGAAGGTGACCCCCTGGGATTCCAGAATCTGCTTAGCGCCGGATTTTCCCACGGTACCTAATGAACCCGGGCCGCCGGCCGCTGAAAGCCCTCCGGTTGCAGGGGTGGAGCTGGCAGAGCTGGAGATGAACGAGGGGGGAACCTTGTATTCTTTTGAGATCAGGGTTTCTGTTGGTTCGGAGAGAGGAACCAACGCGACGGCATACGGTTCGATCTTGACCTTAAGATTTGCAGCCGAGGCAATGTATTTCAGGGCCTCTCCAAGGGGAAGGTCGTTGAGCTGGAGGTTGAGCTTGGTGCCGCCGTCAACAGCTTCTTTTGCCGGATCCAGCTTGAGAACGATATTAACACCTTTTTTTGCAGGATCCGTTTCTGTCGTGTCTAGCGTGCGGGATTTTTTCTGTAGCTTTTCCACAGCCTCTCGCACGGTCTCGCCGGTAAGAATGAGTTCAGGGAGTCTGATCTTCTCGAGTTTTCGGCTGATGGCGGCACTGGTGCCCTGCATGTCGATGGGGCTCTGCTCGATGATCGTGGTGGTGCCGGTATTAATTTTCGGCACGGGCAGTTCCCATGCTCTTGCAACGTCGGAAATCATCTGGCTTCTCCTCTCGGAGGTGGCTGTTTCCGCATAATGGGACCGTTGTTTATTGATTTTTTCCATCCCGAGACGTGCGGATTTATTCTCAGGATCAAGATTGAGAACCATTTGATATTTATTGAACGCTGCATCGAAGCGGCCTGATGCGTAGAGTCCCTCTGCCTCGTTCATCAACTGTTCAACCTGAGTCACCTTGCCGACGAATCCTGGTGTGATGGTTCTGTTGAAATGGTTCGGGTCACGAAGAGATTTCCGAAGATCCAGCAAGGGTGGGTAGGAGGATGAGTAAGGCTTATCGGCAACTGTTTTCACCACTAACTCCGCATCGTCGTAGTAACCTTCGCTCACGCGTTGTGTGGCCAATGCAAAAGCAGCCTTGGAAAAGCTCTCAAGAGCCAGTGATCGCAAACCTGCCGAGGACTCTCCTCCTGCTGGCAATGCATCGACAGCGCTCTTGGAAAAAGCAAAAGCAGACTCGTAATCTTTGTCCGCCATTGCAGTTAAGGCCTTTTGAGTCTGAGCCTGGGCCCACTTGCTTCTCTCCTGAAGAATCCGGATTTCACGCTCTGTTTGCCCTACCACGCCGCTCTGCTGGGCATAGGCAAACGAAGATGCGATAACCATTCCAACAATTAACCTGATCGCCGCTAGGGAAAGCGCCTGCATGGGCGTTCTGATCCTGGAGATGGTGCGGGGAGGAATCATTGTCAATGAAGGAAAAAAGGGGGGGGAGTGAAGGCTGTTTACGGGGAGGGGCTTCGAGTCGTTGAGGAAGATGCCTTAATGGTGAAATTTTTACCATCCTTGTTCAGCAGGATCCCATCCTTTAAAAAATCGACGAGCTTGTAAATTTCCACATGTTTTTTGTCCAAGCTGCCTAAGTCGAAGGTTTTGCCGCGCTCCACGGTGATATCCTGAACTGAGGCTCCGGCGAGTTTGTAATGGAATGTTACGCTCTCGACAAGTTCAATGGGTGTCTTCCTGTAATCCCTGGAGGTATTCTTTTTCGCAAGGAGGTGACGTTCGCCGGTGAGGGTGTTTTCCAAGACCAGTTCGCCGAAGTCGTACTCGGTGTCATTGATTGTCTTTTTCTTATCGTTGTAATCGACCACTCTCAGGAAGGAGGCCCCGGGAATGGTTTCTCCTTTTTGCACGGACCGCATCGAGGTATCGGGACGGTTTCCTTTTGCCGGATTGGGAAGCGGTTGGGCGGGCCGCAATTGATATTCGACGGAGATCTTGTTTGTGTCGGTGACTCCGTTGGAGTCGGTGACCTCGTTTGTTTCAATACCCACGAATTCCAGGACAGTGGTACTCTTGCGGATATCACTCTCACCGTAGCTGAGCTTCGTGCAAAGAGGGGGGAACTCCGCCGCGTTATTAGGATCGGTTCCTGCCAGGTATTCCTCGCGCACGGTAAAACCCTTACTCTTTGGATCACGGTCTAGGATGTTAACGTCCGTGTAGTCGAGTTGGTGATCGATCAGCCACTGGTTCGGAACGGGCGGGTAGAGTGGCTCGTTACCCACCATCGGATCAATGAGTTTACCCTCCTTGAGGAGATAGGGACGCGAGACCAGCGGCGATGAGCCATTGTCACTCGGCTTCCAAAGCCCGGGCTTTTTCAAATGCTCGATAGCAACAACGGCATTGGAAGAAGCCGTTGGCGATGGGCTTTTTTCCTGTTTTGAAATTGAATCGGCCCCTTTCAGGGAGTCTTGAAATCCGAGCGACTGGGTGATCAGAAACACGGCAATGCCAATAACAATCAGCGAAGCGATTCCCAAGAGCCCCAGATGGTAGTGGCGAATGATCAGATTCTTCATAGGCCCTTTCCTTCGTCAGCGGGTTTGTGTTGCAAATATTTTACGGCAGGGGATTCCTGATCAGAGAATTCGAGTCCGCGGAGTTTCAGCGAGATGTCGAGAAGTTCTCTTCCCACAATGATCGGGAGTCTCTGAATCGGGGTGCTTCCGTCTAGTGCGGGAGCTAGAGTGGTAGGCGGCGTATCGCGTCTGGGGGGCTCGCTTGAGGTGTTTTGAACAAGAAGCTGATCAATGATCAGGAAATAGGGAGCCATTGAAACCGCATTGACGATTTCTCGGAACGAACCTTGGCTACATCGAAAGTTCACTTTCATGCCGCAGGCGTACTTGTAGGGGGTGGAAACTTTCACGGGAACTGCTGGGGATGTTTTTTTTGGCAACGTTTCTGCAGTGGATCTTGAGAATTCGGAAAGAATCAGATCTTTGTGTGTGGCAAACAATTCGCCTAGCCAGCTCAGGACGGTGAGTTGTTTTGAAAGAAGTTGGACATCATCTTGGGATGGAAGCCGATTTTCGTAGTCATCAAGGCCGAGATAGAATCCCGGTGGTAGTGAGGCACCAGTATTTGTGGCAAGTGATTTGATCTTAGTCACCTCGTTACGCAGTGCATCCTGAAAGCGTTGAGGGCGATCTTGGGGTTTTGCATTGTCGATCTCGGCAAAGGTGGGCACTTGGTACTTCTGAAGATACTTGATGAGGGCATCCAGCTGCGACTGCTCGGTGGTTATGGTTGCTTCAAGCTTGGAAAGGTTATCCTGACTGGGGAAAGGGAAAGGTTTTGGTGGTTGTGAGAGCTTCAGTAGTTGGGAAGCCTTGGATGTATAATCCGCAGAAGCCGTTCCATAATCATCCCATGCCTGATATGCCAGAAATCCAAGGATTAGTGTTCCAAGGATCAGGGATGCTAAAAGACAGGCTGCCAGCTTGTTGTCCACAAACCATTTGGTGATTGTGTTCATCAGTTCAGGGAAGGGGAGTAACGGGATTGCGAAGAGGAATCCTGAGTGAAAAAGGATAGGCCCAGGATTCCCCATTGGGACTGCCACGCTGAATGATAATCTTGGATTTTTCCTTTTCCTCGACGACAAAGACATCCGAGGACTGAAGGGAAGTGACAAAATCGTCGATCACTGAGGCCTGCTTGGGATTGTCAAGGTACAGCCCTTTGACTAGGATGGCCTTGACGGAGCCATCATTACTCTTGGGCGAAACGCCCCTCTGGGGAGAATCGACCGCCGGCTGAATCTCGGTGATCCATAGAAACCGCGCTGGAACTTTGGCTCCCAGTTCCGCAAGGATCATCGGGTATGCCTCTCGCAGGCGGATGACCGAGAGAAGATCGCTGCCGGTCTGTTCAATCGCTGCATGACGTAAGATGAGGTTCTGAATCCGGGCCGAGATCCTTGTCGCCTCGGAAATGGATGAGGAAATCTTGGTGGTCTCCTCGCGGGTCACGGCAGATGCCTGAAGGGCGTATCCGTACCATCCGGCGAGCGATGTCAGAAAGAGAACGAGTGAAGCGATAAGGCAGGGAAGGCGTTTGGAGAAAGCCCTCTTTTTGAAAATCGAAGGCGGCAACAGATTAATCTTGGTGCGCGGAGCCGAAGTCAGAGCCAAGGCTCCGCCAATAAGTTCGCCGCAGTTGTTCGGATTGGCGCTGACAAATTCGGCGGCTTCCACAGCTAATCCTTTCTTCTTCCTGTCGGCCTCCAAGGTCACATTCCAAAAACCGACCGGTTTCTGTAACTTCTCCTGAATAAACTCCGCCAAATATGGCATGGAAGCCATTCCCCCGGTGATCAAGATTCCTGCGGGATCCTCTCCGCCCAGATTGGACCTGTAGTAGCTCAGTGATCTGCTGATGTCGGCCTGAGTCTTGAGCAATGATTGTCTTGCAATACGGGCTATGTTGGCCTCAACGGGGTCGATTGGTTGTTCAAATCCCGCTCCGAGCCCCACGCTTCCCCGGGATATTTTGAGAAGTTCAGCCTCTTCCAATTCGACATGAATTTCTTTGGCGATCGCCATGGTGACGGAGAGACCGCCGGAGGGAATGCTTCTGGAGAAGTAATTGCCCGATGAGGCGATCACCATGTTGGTCGTTCGGGAGCCTATATCCAGAAGAAGCGTGGTTGTGATTAAGGAATCGGCCACCGAGTAACGGAAAGCATCATGCAGGGCCATGGGGGCGATCGTAATGGAGGTGATCTTAAGACCTGTCGAGGAGACGGCCTCACAGAGGGATTCCAACAGATCGGTTTTGACAGCAACAAAGGCCACCTTGAGCGCTCCCGAGGGAGTTGTACCCATCAACACATAGTCCCAGACAACCTCTTTCAGGGGGAAGGGAATGTTTTGCTGCGCTTCGAATTTCACGATGTCATCGACCTTGCTAGAGAGACCTCCCGGAACTTCGAGCTGAATGACACGAGTGAAGACCGAGTGAGCGGGGAGAACGCAGACAACGTCCGACCGCTTGATCTTCCAATCCTTCAGGATATCCTGAAGCGCGTGGCGGATTTGCTCGGGTCGAGTGGTGTCCTGTGCAGGGTCGATCAAGAGTTCCCTGCGTGCCCCTCGATGCAATGTGAGTTGACCGTTGGTAGAGGCCGAAAACTCGGCAATCCTCAGTGACTGCATACCGAGGTCAATGACCAAGGTTTTTTTTTGCGTTGCCATTGGGACGGAGTATTGACTTGAGGGGAATCCTTACTGCCTCTTTACTGCTTCGTAGTAGTCGGTGTTCAGCGGCGCAAAGGGCGTTTCATTCTTGTTAAGGAGGTACCCACTGGTCTTCTGGTATTGAGGCCACCATGCACCAGAGCCCTTCAGGCTTTTCTGGGCGACCAACTGACCTTGGCGTGAGATCGTTACCCCGATGTCGATGATCGCTGATGACACACTGGCAGGAGGCTTGCCGTCGAAAAACCGTTCGAGTGTCCTAGGGCTGATATAGATCACCGATTTCAGGTCGTTCTGCTTGGCAGGTACGGAAGTGTGGGTTACTTGACCAGCTAGCAGCGTTCCCTGGGGGGAGGTCACGCTTTTGTTGGCAAGCAATACATAGTAATCAAGAACGATATCGTCTGAGTATTTGTCAGCAGGGTTGCGGGGAAGCCAGCTGAACGTCACCTCAATTTCCATCCAATTCTTTGGCCGGGAAGGCTTTTGGTTAGCTCCCGAGTAAGAGATCACTGGGGAGGAGATAATCGCAGGCTCAATTTTTGAAATCGAAAATTCCTCAGCGACCTGCTGTGCGCGGAGCAATCCCGGTGAAAGAATCAGGATGGCGGCTGTGAAGAAGGCCGTGAACGAATATTTTGAAAACAGGGGGATATTCATGAAGTAACCATTAATTTGATCTTAAACCAGTTGCAAAATCCAGAACCATTCTTGAGGATCCTTGGAGATTACCATCTTGCGGTTCAGCATGGAGATGAGAAGAACAAAAGGGCATACATTATGAGTGTGAGTATCAACGGCCGTCAAATTCTGAGCATTCAGTCCCTCCTTCGGGAGGCAGCTCCACGCGTCGTGGGAACAATTCATGACCCGTCGGGTTTGAGGTTTGTTCATAGTGCCGTTACCAGAGATTCATTGCTTCAGGGGGTGGATCTCTTGGAAGTCAGGCTGGACGCGCTGTCTCTGGCTGGATTACCGCCAATCTGGCCTCGTCCTGTGATCGC
>Ga0209829_10000968_pt1 | contig 24350 bp, 21 predicted proteins | sample C_140205_EF_Meta_FD_187311 | JGI IMG/M metagenome (GOLD analysis project Ga0209829, IMG submission 187311) | Freshwater microbial communities from Lake Croche, Canada to study carbon cycling - C_140205_EF_MetaG (SPAdes) (version 2) | ecosystem: Environmental > Aquatic > Freshwater > Lake... | reverse complement strand
CGGTCTGTTCGGCCCGTGGCACGAGCATCCGCAGAGCCCGATCGTGCATGGCGATGCCACGAGCGCGCGGCCTGCCGGCAGAATCATCTCGGCCGATGAGCGGCTCGTGCGGTTTGCGCAGAACTGTGTCCCCGCCTACGGCACCGACGTGCGGGCCTTCGAGATCACCCGGCTTACGCCGGAAACCTACTCGGAGCGGCCGCTTGGCGCAGCGCCTATCCTCGGTCCCACGGGAACCGGCTGGAACGCCGGCGGCATGCACCACGTCGATCCGGTGCGGCTTCCCGACGGCGGCTGGCTGGCCGCCGTGGACGGCTGGCACTGGGAGCCGGAGCCCGACGGCCTGCCTGCCCAGGTCCTCCTCTTGGCGGCGCTGCGGCCGTTGTTTTCCGAACACCTCCCGCCTGACAACGTGTTTCGCATCGTCAGCCGCCGGCCGAACGAATATGCCAGTTCCTCGAAAACCGAGATCGTGACGCTCGAACTGCCGTCAGGCTCGATTCGGGAGCTGTTCGTGAAGTACGGCCGCATGGAAAGTGATCCGGCGCCTCGGTGCCGGCACGGGATCGAATACTGCGCAGCAGTCCAGCAGCATCTGGTTGCGAGGCTGCCTCTCCCGCACATCAAACAACTCGGGCTCGTGCAGGTCGGAGAACCGCCCGTGCCGGCGCTCGTGTGCGACTTTCTCGCTGGCTCGCTGCGAGTCGGCGAGGCACCCGATGATTCCGGGATCGTGGCAGCTGCCGAATGGTGTGGGCGATTTCACGGCTGGGGGGAAACGGCCAGAGACGACCCCAGTCTCGCCTTCCTCGTTCGCTACGATCTCGCCTACTACCGGGCGTGGGCCGCACGGGTGCTTGTGTTCGCCGCCGCCGAGGGCGGAGCGACGCCCGCCTGGCTCGAACGCCTGTGCGCGACGTGGTCGCAGATCGCCGTCGCATTCGCCGCCGTGCGGCCGACGACGATCCACGGCGAACTGGGCCCCCAGAACGTGCTCTGGGCGAACGGCAAGATCCATCCGGTCGACTGGGAATCGGCGGCCATAGGCCCTGGAGAGATCGATCTCGCGGCGTTGCTTTTCCGCTGGCCGGACGCCACGGTCGAGGCCTGCCTCGCCGCCTACTGGCGTGCCCGCGGCACGAACCCCCCGTCCGACTTCGCGGCGAGGTGGAACGCGGCGACGCTCTACACGGCTCTTCGTTGGATACCGGCGCCCCAATCGTGTACCCCCGCTGCATTCGCCGGGGCCCTCGCCGTGCTGGAGCGGACTGGTCAAACGCTCGGCCTCCGCTGAGTCGCCGAGTGAGCAGGCCGCGAACGAAGTGCGGTTCCCCCTGCTGCGATGCCCGGTGGCTTCGGGCGACGGACTGCCCGCGAGCGACGTGCCGCCATCTCGCTTTATTCTTCATTCTGAACTTAGGCTTCTCAGCAGAATCTGTGGGTAAAAATGTCTGTGCGGACTGGGCTCTGCCCCGAAGCCTTTTGTGGGTGCAAGTTTTCAACCCGTGGGTGCAAGTTTTCAACCCGTGGGTGCAAGTTTTCAACTTGCACATGCCTTCGACACGATGGAATCTTGTCACCACAAAGAGAGGCGGGTTGGGGGGTTTTGAATTGTGGCAGCAAGTTTTCAACGTGCTGATTCGACAAGAGACAAGATGAAATCTTGTCGCCACAAGGGGACGAGGAGGGGCGAGGAAGATGGGGACGAGCCAAGGGACATTTGAATTGTGGCTGCAAGGGTTCCCATGTGGCAGCAAGGGTTCCCATGTGGCAGCAAGTTTTCAACGTGCTGATTCGACAAGAGACACGATGAAATCTTGTCGCCACAAGAAACACGATGCCCTTTTGTCGCCACAAAGAGACAACGGCATCCGATCCTCAGCTGATTCCGAGCTGGAGGCAATGATCTCATCGAGCGTCGACGAGGGATTCAACGGAAAGGCGAAACTGACCACCAGAAAAGCGTACGGCTTGAAAACGCCGCAAGGCATCGAACTCGCACTGTTTCACCCGATGGTGAACCTACCCGAGCCGGAATGTACCCACAGATTCTGCTGAGGAGGCCAAAATTACAGCTTCTCGATGGCCTCATCGAGCAGGGCGATCCGCTGTTTCAGCCAGGCGGCGAGCCCAGGTCCCTCGGGCGTGATCCGGTAATCGTCGTCGCTAGGCCAGAGCCGCATGTCGTGCTCCACCGAATCGCCGATCGCCGCGGCGAGACCTTCGACGTAGGCGGGGAGCGAGGCCACGGGACCATCGCGGATGGCGGTCCAGCGGGCCTTCACCTTCGCGGTGAAGCCCGGATCCTTGAACAGGTGGGGAAACCACGCGACGTTCTTGAGCAGCAGAACGTTGGGCTCAAGATCCTCGTGGTCGAAAGACCAGTCGAAGTCCCAGAGCGGGCCGGCGGCGATCCTGCCGTCGACGGCCAGGTGAAAGAAGCAACTCTTGGGGTGCCGCGGCTCGTAGTTGTGGGTGATTTCGTGGACAAGGAACCAGTCGATGATCGAGTCGACATCGAGGATCGCCGCGTAGTCGCCGGGGCCGTCGGCCGCCGTAATCGTTCGCTCGAAGGCATTGAAGATACCTGTGATCCGTGCGACAGCTTCCGCCCGAGCGGAGGGAGGCAGTTCCGCCAAGTCTGGTCTCTTGATTTTCAGCGGCAGGTCGAGGATCTGAGTGGAGAAGATCTCCTCGTCGGGGTCGGGGTAGTCGTCGAACTCCACCAGAAACCCATCCACAGTGTCAGTGACCACGCGATGTGGCGCCACCTCCGTCTGCTCCGTGAGCAGGTAGAGCCCTTGAAACTCACCATTGAGCACGAGGTTCACGTGCCGTGCTTCGGGCGTGAAGGGCATGCCGAGCCGCCGGCCGAGCTCAAAGGCAGTGGCATTCCGAAGACCGGACGGATCGACGTAGTTTGCGAGGAGCACCCAGGTTTTCGCCGCCCCCATGCCGAGGATGTCGGTGGCATTGTCAAACTTGAGCCGCCACGGCTTCTTGGGATGCTCCCAGGACGTGTTGCCGCGGCCCCGCACGCGGATGGGAGTGGTGGCCAGGCCGGCCATCGGGCGGCCGGTCGAATCGACACTGCCGTTGGCCGTGAGGCTGACACTGCCCCTGGCATACTGTCGCCGCGACACGATTGGGGCGGCCCCGTCAGTGTCGATGCGCAGCACGGGAATGCCTGGCGGCGGAGGCAATGGCAGCTCCGCCGCACGGGCCGCGGTCACGCCGGCCGCGAGAAGTGCGGCGACGACGACGGTTCGGAATGCCGAGACGCGTCGCGGTCGAATGTCGCGAGGAGACAAAACATGCAGATTCATGCAGTGCCCACCGGCCGGCGCAGTTCGACGGACTGCACGGTGTTGATCGCCCGCAGTTCGGCGACCACGCTTGAGAGCACCGTCTCGCGCGGCAGCCGCAGCCGGTAGGAGAGAGACTGCAGGGTGCCTTTCTTGGCCGTGCCTCCGGCGACCGCCTCGGCATCGGCGTCGTACCGCAGGATCGCCTCGCGCAGTTGGGACTCCGCTTCGGTGGACCAGCCGAGGCGGACGTCGAGGTCGAAGGGACGCGTGCCCGGACGGCCACGCCGCCGCTCCGGTTCCCGGAACAACCAGGCAACTCCACCGACGACGATCGTGCCAGCCAACGCCACGGCCATGTGATTCGCACCGACCGCCATTCCCACTGCAACCGCAAAGATCACGAACGCCGTGTCCTTCGTATCCTGCACCACTGTGCGGAAGCGAACGATCGACAGGGCGCCGACGAGACTGAAGGCGAGGGCGACATTGTCACCGATCACCTGCGTCACCATCGCGATGAGCACGCTCAGGAGGACGAGCGTGCCTGGAAAAGAATGCGAGGCCCGCGAGGCGTCGCGGCTGCCGCGGTAGATCGCCGATACAACGAGGCCGAAAACGGCCGCCGCGACGAGGCGGAAGACCAGCACCGGCCAAGCGATGCCTGGCTGCTGAAACTGGGTGGAAAGCCAATCGGTCACGTGCTGCCGTCCTCGCTCGCTGACGTTCCGGGAAGTCGCCGTCCTGCGCGGCGCGAGACGACCGCCCCGCTGCAGACGACCAACCGCGCGGCAGGCCTATGATACTATTCATCGTGGCACCCCGCCATGCTGGCGGAGCACCGGGGCAGCGCATGCCGCGCCGGCCAGCACGATAGGACAACAGCCGATGGATGACATGGCGTTGGAAAGTCCCGTCAAGGTGATCGGAATCGGGTTTCACAAGACCGGCACGAAGACGCTGGGGGCGTGCCTGCAGACGCTCGGATTCCGGCCCCGGTCGCTCGACCGCGAGGCGTTCGCGCTGTGGCGACTCGGCGAGATCGGGGCGGTGCTGGAGATGATGGAGCAGGCCGACAGCTTCGAGGACTGGCCGTGGCCGTTCCTCTACCGCGAAGCCCGAGAGCGTTTCCCAAACGCCCGGTTCATCCTCACGACGCGGCGGAACGAGGCGGAGTGGCTGGAAAGCCTCACGGCGCACGTTGCCCGCCATGGCGCCACGTCGTTCAACTATCGAAAATACATCTACGGCGTCGATGATCCGCAGGTCCATCAGGAACGGTTTCTTGAGGTCTATCGGGCCCACAATGCAGCCGTGCGGCGATTCTTCGCCGCCGAGCCGGATCGGCTGCTCGAGATCTGCTGGGAGAACGGCCACGGCTGGGAACGGCTCTGCAGCTTCCTCGGGCTGCCGGTCCCCGATACGCTGCTGCCACACATAAACCGCAAACGGCCCCCTGGTTGAGGCGCAGGCTGAGGTCGGGGCGGCGGCCCAGCCTTCGGATCTCCAACGGTGCATCATGCAGGAACAACCACGTCAGCCCGTCCGGATCGCTGTTGCGACCCATCATAAAACGGGCACGGTCTACGCCCGCTCTGTGTTTGCGGCCATCGCCGAGCGGGAGAACGTGCCGTTGTTCCGCCTCAACCACAAAGCCTCCGGCTTGCCGGAAGACTGTCCCGAATTCGTGGTGCTTCTGTACCATGCCACGCCCCACCAGATCTTGAGTCTGCCGGAGGGCACGAAGGTGGTTCACTTCATCCGAGATCCGAGGTCGCTGATCGTCAGCGCGATGCTGTATCACCTCGATGCCAGTGAGGCCTGGCTTCAGCAGCCGCTCCGCACTGCGGCATCCGGGGAGACCTACCAAGGCGTGCTGCAGGGCCTTCGCGACGAGGAAGACCGCCTGATCTTTGAAATGGAAAATGCCTCCAAGGTCAACATCACGGCCATGCAAGGAGTCTATGCGCTCCCGGGGATCATGCATGTGAGGCTTGAGGACCTCAGCCACGACCGCGGGCTGAGAACCTATTTCGATATGCTGTCCTCTCTGGGGTTCAGCGGAGAGCGGCTGCTTTCGTATCTTGGGATCGCTGTGCAAAACTCGCTCTGGGCCAAAGGGGGCAGTGACCCCCATTCCCGAACCGGGGTTTCGGCCACCGCGATCCAGAGGCTGCGCGGACGGGCCCTGATTCGCTATCACGAACTCTTCGGCTCTCTCCATGAGGAGATGGGCTACGGCAGTGGTTCCCCCGCAGCGTCCTGAGCCGACGTCGGTGGATTGGCTGGACGGTCAGCCCCTGATCAGCCCCCGTTCAGCCCCTGCGTCGCGAGCAGTTCCGCCGCTAAGTCCACCGCTTCGTCGGGCGAATTCGCGAAGCGCACGAACGGCACGTCGCCGCCCCCGAATTCACGCGCCCATGTGTTGCGGTAGGCCAGAACCTTGCCGTTGGCAACATCGCAGGCGACGTGTGGCTGGCCCAGGAGCAGGCACATGAGGTGGGCATGGAGCCGGTTGGTGATCGTCACCCGGCCGCGGGTGAGCATTCGGCAGCCGCGCAGGCAGCGATCCTCTGCGAGTTGGTCCCAGAGCCAGGGCTGGTGTCGCCAGGCGAGCCGGCGGCGGATGGGACAGGGCTCGCCCGGCTGCGGACGGCCGACCCAGCGGTGGAATTCTAGGCCCGCGGTGGTCATGAACCGGGCCTGCTCGGTAGGCAACACGCCGCCCGGCAGGAGCCAGTCGCAGGCGACCGAACCGGCGGGCAATGGCGGCGGCGGCACCTCGGCCTCGCGGTCATGTCGCCACACGGCCACCATCGGCAGATCGGGCGTGCGCGAAACGTGCGAAAGGTCGAGTGCCATCGCCGCGTCGGGGCAGAGCCGCGCAGGGGCGGAAAAATGCCTCCGCGCGAAGTCGAGGCTCGGGGAGTCTCGCAGCAGCAGCGTGCAGCGGCCGTGCCGGTGGATCGCGTCGGCCATCACGGCCACGCCTTCCTGTCCGCGGAACCAGATGCTCTGCGGGAGCTGGATCACCGGCCGGCCGGGATGATCTTCCAGCACCCGGAGTCGCAGGGCGTTTTCGGGGACGTAGACGTCGCCGAAGTTGCCGCCGCCGGCGATCAGGATCGGCCCCTCTGGAAGTGCGTGCCGAAGCGCCCGAGGATCATAGCTCGTCGTGTCGCAGCCGTAGGCGATCTGCACGTCGAGTTCGCGGAGCAACTGCCGCGTGCCGCACCAGATCGCGGCGTCGCCCGCGTTCCAGTGGTCGGGGTAAAGGACCAGCCCGCACCGCGTTCCCGGGGGCAGGAGTTCACGGAGCGTGTCGCGAAGCAGCGCACGGGAGCGTTCGAGCGTCGACATAGGTGTCACTCGCAAGGCTACGCCTCGCGCTCAGGGGTGCCACTCGGACCGCCAACCGACTCCTTCAGGCGTATTGGAGGCCGGGTGGAATCAGCGGGACGCGGCCGGGCCAGGCAGTCATCGATGACCGCCACCACATCGTTTCGTCCCATGGTCATGGCGCGGTCCCGCATTTTTTTATACATCCGCACAATGGGTTCGGAATACGACCAGACATCGCGAAGCCGGCCAACGTCGAAGCCCTCGGCTGGAAACGTCGTTGCGCGGTCGCGGGCTCCAGCGAGATCGATTGCCAAGAGTGTGCGGAAGCACTTCTCGCACACGCCGCAGTTCCGCTCCGATGCATCCTGCCAGCAGACGTGCAGGCTGCGAAGGGCCACGTCAAACCGGGAAAGGAATTCCGTTTTTCTCAAGCGATCAGAGCCGGCTCCGTAGTGCACTAATCGCGTGATCGAGGTCGAGAGCAGCGGGTCGGTCACCGCCGTCGATCCCCACGGATCAAATTCGTCATAAGCAACTGCTGCGGAGAAGAGGAGCGTGCGCCACCGCCGTCCCAGGACTAGCCCGGCGGCCACAACGGCAGGGCCGTGGACCATCGGCCCCCAGGCGTTTCGCAGGCTCACGGCCGTGTCGCGGAAGTTGGTGGCGAGCGTCAGCAGCGTTTTATTGGTTTCGTCGGCGACCGCCTGGAGCGACGACCGTTTCCGGTCGAGCGCAGGCCTGTCCTTGAGAGGAATGTCATAGCCCTCGACGTAGATGAGGTCATCCACCGGTTGCAGCGACCATTCCGGATGGACGCGGGCCATTTCGTCGTAATGCAGTAGCGAAAAAAAGGAATCGACGCCCGCCGTGAAGAAGAGTCCTGTTCGGGAGCCTTGCGGCTCGGGGGTGTCGACGGCCTGGGCCTCCACGCGGACAGGCCTCCTCCCCGGACACCAGCACGTCCATACCTCCATCAGTTCGTGGGCGTTTCGAAGGAGTGCCGCGTCGACCGGTCCGTCGAGGACAAGATCCTCCCCTGCCTCGAATGCGTGCGGCAGGAGCCACAACAGCCATGCATCGAGGCGATCCGTCACATCCGGCACTGATTCCTCGGGAACGTCGGCCCAGAGCACCTCCTCGGCCGGGATGCCATTCCCCGCGATATGCCCCGCCAGCCGCAAGGATCCCGGCAGGAGTCCCGCAGCACGAGTCATCGGAGTCAATCGCATAATGGTTCTCCAAGCAAGACGGCAACGTGTTTCCGCAGGTGTCCCGTGGTCGCGGGCGCTCAACGAACGCCGCTCGTCGCGGACGCGATCGGATCGTCGGGGATCGGCTGCTTCCGACCCGGCAGGCCGCCCGCAGCCTGGGCCGATCGATTCTGGATCGATCGTTTCTGGGCCACGGCGATGCCCCCGAAGATCAACGGGAGGACGGCCCCGGAAAACCTCCGCCAAACTTCATTCATGACGGCGTCGATCCTCCTCAAGGGCCCATCTTAATCCTTTTTAATATCAGACCGACAGAATGTCGATCTTTTCATTCCATTGATAGAACGGATTGCGAATGGCTCACGATCCCAGCCCCAGTGCGGCGGCCGGTTTCCGACAATAGCGGTCGATCCACAAGCAATCGGCCGCATTGAGGTGTTCGCGTCGCGATCGCACCTGCGAGGGCTCCATCGGCACGGTCAGCCTGCCCGGCCGCAGGGTGCCCACGACGGCCTCCAGCGCATCGACAGGCCGCTCGACCAGGTCCTCGTAGCGAACGACGGCGAGGCCACGGTCGCGCCACCGGAGGATTATCCCAGCCAAGGAGGCCCACCAGGCGGCCCGGAGTTCCGACACGTCCCGTGTGCGCGAGATGGTCGCAAGCTCCGGATTGGTCAGCGCCGCGTCAGCAAACAATGCAGAGGAAGGGCCGAGGCCCCGCAATGCGTTGGCGTTGGCGAGGTGCGGGAAAGTCATCTTCCAGGAGGCGATCGTGTCGTACGGATCACGGACGCATGCAACGATCCGCAGGTCGGGCGCCTCGGCACGGATTCTGTCCAGATTATTGAGCACTACCACCGTCAGTTTCGCCGCGAGCAGAAAAGTCGGGCTGATGACACGGGGCGTGTATGCGACGAGGTTTTCGTCGATCCAGGTGTCCTCGGCCACCTCGCCGTCGTGCATCTTGTTCATGACCGACGCGCCGGCAAGGATGCTCGACCGGGTTCTCGCGAAAAAATCCACGATCCCGCCGCCGTCCGCCGGCTGCCGTATGCACGTGATCATTTCTTGCGGCTCGTTGAGAGCAACGCAGTCGTCGTAGCGGTGCAGACGATTGCACAGGTAACTGGTGCCGCTTCGCGGAATCCCTCGACGACGCCCGATGAGATCACCGCCTCCAGTTCGGAACCAGTTGAGGATCAGATGCCGGTATCTCTTGTGGCGACAAGATTGCATCTTGTCTCTTGTCGAATCAGCAAGTTGAAAACTTGCTGCCACATGGGAACACTTGCCACTTGCAGCCACAATTCAAATGTCCCTGGCTCGGAACCAGTTGAGGATCAGATGCCGGTGTCTCTTGTGGCGACAAGATTTCATCTTGTCTCTTCTGCAAGTTGAAAACTTGCAGCCACATGGGAAAACTTGCAGCCACAATTCAAATGTCCCTGGCTCGGAACCAGTTGAGGATCAGATGCCGGTGTCTCTTGTGGCGACAAGATTGCATCTTGTCTCTTGTCGAATCAGCAAGTTGAAAACTTGCAGCCACAATGCAAATTCCCCCTCCCCGCTCTTCTTTGTGGCGACAAGATTTCATCTTGTCTCTTGTCCAATCAGCAAGTTGAAAACTTGCTGCCACATGGGAACACTTGCAGCCACATGGGAGAATGTGCACCCGCAAAAAACCGGAGGTTTTCAAAGTGGAAAAAGGTCATGGATGACTTTTTCCACGGGCAGTTAGGCGAACCGGTGGGAACCGAGCTCGATCGTCGCAGGCCGGCTGCATGCGCTGTCCGGGGTCGTCCTGCTGAGTTGTGATGATGGACGGGGAGAACGGCGTTGTGAAGGCCGAAGCCGTCGTTGTCCAAGAAGGCGGGCAACTCGACCACGTCCGTGCCCCTCGCGATGTTCCCCGATGGAATCCCTCGGAATCGTTCGTGGCGGCTGCCGGCAGGAGAAAACGAGGATCGTCAGCCTAGTGTGGAGGGCGTTCGAGTCAATGCGTCAGCGGCCACTCACGACATGATGCTCTCCAGCAGCCGAGGCAGCACGGAGCGAGCATCGAAATGGGCCGCGGCGATCTCACGGGCCGCGCGGCAGTGGTGCGGGTAGTCGGCGTTGATCACATCGACAGCGGCGGCGATGTCGTCGATCGTCGCGAACGCGAAAAGGCCTGCGCCCGTCGGTAGGTGGTGGTCAAACCCAGTGTCGTGGGCGATCACGGGCCGACCCGAGGCGAGGTAGCAGATGCTCCGGTCGCTGAACCACCCGCACTGCGAGAGCACGTAGCCCTGCTTGGCGATCGCCAGTTCCGCCTTCGAGCCCTGCACGAACCGCCGGTAGTCGGCGGGCGTGCCGCAACACACGGCCGGATCGAGCAGGTGCCAGCCGGCGGCCCTGAGCGCGGCGAGATCGCGATCGTCGCCCGGATGGATCGCCAGCGCCGGCAGACACCGCTCCCGCGTTCGCGTCGGCAACGGGATGAGTTCCCGCCACGCATGGGCCTTCTGGCCGTGGAAGACGCCGTCGTGGGTCACCGAACCGTAGCTGCGCCAGTTGGCCACGGTCGTCAGGCCGTCGTGGATGATCTGGTCTGCGACCGGCCAGTGGTCGAGCAGGATCGGCTGCGGTGTCGTGATCCAGTCCCGGCCGCAGGTGGGCACGGTGCAGCCGGGCGTGCCGATGTTCGAGGCGATCGTGACAAAGTGCGTGTGGCGGTCGAAGCCCATGTCGATCCCCTGCGCCTGCCACATCTGGTTGAAGGCGGGATCGAGGTCGAGGAATACGCGGCGGGGTATCGGCTCGACGATCGCCGGTTCCCGGAGCATCCCGGAGATGTTCAGGAGCATGTCGGCCCGCTGGGCCCGCGCGACGAGGGCCGCATGCGGCAGGCCGAGCGTTGCGGTGGTGCCGCACCGGAGGAGTGCCGCCGCATCGTGCAGACCGAAATCCTCCACGAGCCGGTGGAAGTACGCGGCCGCAGGCGACGCCGCGAACGCCGCTCCCCCCTGCTCTGCTGCGATTGTCACCGGGTCGACGAGCGTGACCTCGTGGCCGAGCGCCCGCAGGCCGAGCACGTATTGAAGCACCGCCCACGAGGCCCCCCCGTGCCCCGGCTGGCCGGCCACCATGCCCGCGACGAAGATCGAGAGTCGGCCGTGTGGAGTCATGAGGGGAACCAAACTGTCCGTGGGAAAAGCCTGCCTGGGAATTGTCACGTTGTCTGCCGGAGGGAAAGCCGAGGCTGTCCTCAGCCAACGGGCCATGCATCCGTCGCCACCGTGCGATGTGCGTGCCCTACCAACCGGTTGATAACTCTCCGCAGTATGCGACACAATATGCCGTCAGCGCAATGCCCGGCAGGAAACTTTTTATGGATGTCTCGGCGGCTCCGTCCCTCTTTTTCTTCACGTTTCACAAGTGTGCTTCAGTCTTTTTCAGCCGCTGCGTTCTGCAGCGAGCCGATGCCCTTCGACTCGAAAACGACGAATATGTGCTGAAGAAGGCAGGGCGTTTTCTCGAGGCGTATGATCGCGCCGTTGAGTTGGTCTCAGGGTGTCCCACGACTCGCGTGCTTCGCTACGAGGACATGGTGGACTCCTGGGACGTGTTTCAGGACCAGCTGCAGACCGCCTTCGATCTGCCCCCGGAGTGCATCCAGGCAATCGAGGCGCAGAGCAGGCCCACTCCAGTGGAGCGGCCCGGTTCCCACAAACGCTCCGGGGCGACAGGCGATTCATCGCCACAAAATCGCCCCCGAGACGATCGCGGCATTGACGGAACGTTTCTCACCGGTTCTTCGGCGGTTCGGATATCTTGCGTCCTGACGGGATCCTCCCCGGATGCCCCGAGGGAGGGAGGCAAAAGACATGATCTCGCACGTCCATAGGTGCATCTTCATCCACGTGCCGAAATGCGGCGGCACGTCGATCGAGGCGTATCTTCGCGCGCATGCGTCGGCGCTCGGGCATCTGCCGGAGCCCGGGCTCGATGTCACGATGCGCCGCGAGGGGCTCACGCAGGTACTCAACCGATACCCGGACTATTTTCTGTTCAGTTTTGTGCGGCACCCATTCGATCGGCTCGTTTCCACGTGGATGCACGGCCTCCGTGGCGTTGGCCCCTACCATGACCGCCCCGTTCGCGACCTGACGCTGGCCGAATACGTGCGGATTGCCGCGGAAGGACGCATCGCGGAGCAGAGTGACTTCGACCGCTACCATCTCCTGCCGCAGGCCGCATTCATTCCGGGGCCCTCCCGATCGACGCTCTTCGGCGTGCCTCTTGTGCACGCCATGGCCTGTGGCTTCAACGGCCGTTTCGAGCGGCTTGACGAGGATTTTCGCGAGGTCTGCAGGCGGATCGGTATCCCGGAACGCCCGCTGCTCAGACTGCAGGAATCGCTGCGGGTGCCCGGCGTTCACCAGCCACATTGGAGCGCGCGGTACGATGCCGCGATGATCCGGCTCGTGCAGGAACTGTACCGGGACGACATGGAGACGTTCGGCTACAACGCGCCGACGCCGGCCTGAGCGGCCGGCAGACGAAAGAGCACCGAGAATGAATCTGCCTCACGCCGCGTTTCCCTGGCTCCCTTCGCGGGCCCACGCCGATCGCGGCGGGGCCACGCTGCATGTTGTCTACCAGGCACGCGACGCCGTGCCCCCGCCGCCCGTGATGGTGGGCAGCCTGCATGCCGACATGCTGCGTTTCATCAACCCGCACACACCCGATCTCGGCGTCCTCGAACTGTCACGGCCGCTTGTCTACGGCCAGCACGGCTGGGTCTTCAGCGAGGATGGCTGCCTGCTTCCGGAGCATTCCTGGTACGGACGCGACGTCGATCGGATGCGGTTGCCGGAGAACCTGCCGCAAGGCACGCCGCTGGCAGGCACGAGCCTTTCGCTCGCGAGTGACTTCGCCGGCCACAGCTACGGCCACTATCTGCTCGACAGCCTCCCCCGGCTGCATCTTTTCTCGGCGGCCGGCTTCACGCTCGACGCCGTCGACCATCTACTGTGCCACGAGCCGCCGACGGCCGAGGCCCGGCATCACTTCGCCCGGTTGGGCGTGCCGGCGGAGAAATGTGTGTGGCTCACCGAGCATGCGGCATGGGTGCCGGAACGGCTGCTCGTGCCGACCTTCCCCGGCACACGGATGAACTATCCTGCATGGGTGCCGGCCTATCTGAAGGAGGTGTTTTCGCCGGCTGAATCGGCCACCCGCCGGCGGCTCTGGATCGGCCGCACCGGCCGCCGTCGGAGCATCGTGAACGCCGCCGCCGTGGATCGTGTCATGCAGGAACACGGGTTCGAAGCCTACGACATCGCTGCCGCCGCGAACCCGGCCGATGATTTCGCCGCAGCGGCGATGGTTGTAAGTCCACACGGCGGCGTGCTCGCCGACCTGGCGTTTTGCCGGCCCGGCACGCAGGTGCTGGAACTGCTGCCGACCGACCACGCGGCGCCCTACTACTACACGCTCTCGGTGGCGGCGGGGCTCGACTACCGCTGCCTGGCCTGCCGGAGCCTGCACGAGCGGCCCGACGGTCCCCGCACGCCGAGCACTTCCGACTTCGTCGTCGACACCGACGACCTCGCCGCCGCAGTCGCCGGGATGGCTTCGCGGTGAACGCGAAAGGGCCGACGGGCCCACGGGACCGCTCACCGCATCAGCGGTACGCGGGCGGCAAGGAGGGTCTTGAAGCCCGGGATGCCGCCCACGGCGCCGCCGGCCTTGAACTCGGCGTGGGTTTCCATGACGAGCCGTCGTCCTGCGTCGGAAAGATAGAACTGATACCCCGGATCACGCTCCAGCACCGACACGAGGAATTCGTCCCGGCACATCTCCGCGAAGCTCTTCACGGCATGGTCGTACTGGACAAGAAGGAAGCAGGGAAACTGGTAGTGGCAGAGCCGCTTCAGATCGGTTCGCTGTTCCCGACGGCGCGGCACGCCGAGCCCGCTGTAGGCGAGCGGCAGGACGATCTGGTCGAGCCACGGGCTGCGTTCCTGGCCGGTCAGTTCAATCGGCGGATCGTGTTGCACCCTCCTCGCCATGGCGAGCATTGTGTCGGCAAACCTGCCGGCAGTCGCGTGGTAGAACATCGCTGCGTTGTAATACGGATACCGCTGCGGGTGATCGTCGCCGACCGACTGGTCACAAGAGGCCTCGTGGTCGAGGCCGAACGCCCGGTAGAGAGACCGCCAGATCTCGCCGGCAGAGGGTGTGTCGGGGCCGACAACAGGCCACGGCAGGGTCGCCTCGCGCAGCACGGGCCGGGCGAAGTCGTAGGCCGCAGGATCGATCGGCTCCGTGGCGATCACGTCGCTGTCGAGAAACAAAAACGCCTCGTCCCGCGGTAGTTGCGCGATGGCACAGGCCTTGTTCATCGCCGGCGCGAGTGAGCCGAAGTCGTCGTTGGCGAACTCCAGCACGGTGCAGCCGTACCACTCGAAGGCCGCACGCAACACGGCGTCGGTGATCGTGGGATCGGCCTTCCAGAGCGGGCCGTTTCGCGGTGTGCCGACGACGATGGGTAGGTCGGCCGCGGCATGAAACCGGCGGAGCGACGCGGCACAGAGCAGGGCCTCGTAGCCGATTCGGCCGGCTTGTGCGACGAGCACGACGTTGAAGCGAGGGGGCAAGGGCAAACTCACGCTCGTGAACGGGGTGCAGGACTGCGTGCCGGTGCTGCGGCAAGCCCGTCGACGCTGATCATACTCAATCTGTCTGGCCGCGACGTCGATGCGCGACACGAGGCGATGAAGGGGGCGTCATGTCTGGGGAGTCCACTTCGCCTGGTGACTGCGCAACGGCTGCGTTCACTCTCGAAGGGCATCGTCGACCGCCTTGAGCGGTTTCGGGATTTGGAGCGGGCGTCTGCGGGGAGCCACTCGCCGGTGCTCGCGGGGGCGACAGAGCGATTCAGATGCGAACGCCGACCTCGGCGAGCAGGCGGGTGAGGACGCGGTCGGAATCGAAGTGATCGGCCGCCATGCGGCGGGCCGCGGCGCGGTGCTCGCTGTACCGCGACGTGATGTCTGCGGCGGCGACCGCTGCCTCGTCGAGCGTGCGGAAGGTGACGAGGCCGGTGCCCACCGGCAGGTGACGGGACGCGCCTGTCTCCTGCACGAGGGCCGGCCGGCCGGCGGCGAGATACCGCACCGTGCGGTCGCTCACCCAGCCGCTCGACGTGTCGACGTAGACGCCTTGTGCGACCGAGAACTCGGCGAACGAGCCGGTGACGTAGTCGTGAAAAGCACGTGGAGTGGCGGCGACCACGGCCGGGTCGGTGAGCCGCCAGCCGGCGGCAATGAGTCGTTCGCGGTCAGACGCGTCGCCGGGATGGATGGCCAATGCGATCTCAAAGGGGAGTCCGCTCCTGACGGGCAGGTCGAGAAACCTGCGGAACTCATGGACCTTGAGGCCGAACGTCTGGCCGTCGTGTTGGATGGGGCCGAACGGCCCTCGCCAGTTTGCGATCGTGGTGAAGTGGTCGTGTGCCGGCGGCCCGCCGACGGGCCAGTCGTCGAGGACCACCGGCGGCAGGACGTGCCGCCAGCGGATGCCGCAGGTTGGGATGCAGCAGTCGTCCGAGCCGATGTTGAGGCCGATTGTGTAGTGGGCGTCATGGCCGTCCAGCCGTGCGCCGCCGGCGCCCTGCGCCTGCCAAAACTGCGTGAAGCCCGGATCGATGTCGATGTAGATCCTGGTGCGCAGCCGCGAGAAGAGTGGTGCCCAGTCGAGGTGGCCGGAGATGTTGACGAGCAGGGGCGCGGCGTCGGCGAGGCGGAAAAGTTCAGCGAGGTTGAGGCCGTGGACGATCCGGCCGTCGTCGACGATCACCGCGGCGTGGCCCGCAAGCCCGAAGTCGGCGACGACGCGGTCGAAGAACCTGCGGTTTTCGCTGGCCTCCCAGTCGGTGGGCATGCCCGCAGCGTCAACGCAGGCCGCCGCGGCGACCTGCTCGACGAACACGACCCGTAGCCCGAGCCGCTGGAGCCCGCGGAGCCAGCTGAGGCGGACCCACGCTTCGCCGCCGTTCCAGGGCTTGTTGGCGATCGCTCCGGAGACGAAGACAATGTTCATGGAAGGACCCTGTGCAGTGAGAAAAAACCAGGCCTGGAGTCTTTGCCCGATCGCCGCCGTTTACGGTGGCGGATAGAGACCAATGGTTGGGCAGGCCACGGCGCGGCATGGCAGACGGAACTTGTAGGCCTCGTCGCCGAGGCCGAGATCGTACGTGTGCATGTTCGCTTCGAGCGCCATCAGCACCGCCTGCCTGAGAAGGACCTGGCCCGGCGACCTTTTCTGATGTTCGATGGCGAACGCCCACGGACCGGAATGCTGGGTTCCCCCCTGGTGCCAATTCCAGTCGATGCCGAGGGTGGCACCCTTCCATTGCATATGAAGCAGCCTGAGCCAGCCGCGTTCGGCGGAGATGGCGACCCATCGTTCGAGGAATGTGCGCCGTGCCGGAACAAGAAACTGGCTGTCGATCCCGAGCAGCCGCCAGCGTGCGACGTGCATCTCGTAGAACTCGGGCAGGAGTGGGAGAGCCTCCGCTGAGGTCTCGATCCGCCGCACTACGAAGTCGCCGGCTTTCCGGAAGAAGTCTTCCGCCTTGCGCATCGAACGGCTCACGGACCGAAGGACCGTGTTCGGATCGGTGCCGAGGTCGACCGTCACGGCGACCATGCCATTTTCATCGTAGACGACGAGGTCAAGCTGCTCCGCGGCCACGCGCAGTGCGGGCGCGGTCCGCGAGTATTCCGGGATGAAGTGCAGCCGGAAGCCGAGGAAGTCCGGCGTTCTATTCCTCGCTGCCGCCAACAGTTCCGCGAGCACGGCGGGCTCGTGGGCGGTGCCCAGCACGTCGTGGTAATCGGCGGAACTGGCGCCGACAAAGAAAATCATTCCATGCTCGGCGAAGAGCGGCGCGATCGCGATCGTTTCACCGCCCCGCTCGGCCGCGAGCAGGAGCAGGCGGCCCCGGCCATGCGTGCTCCACCAGACTCGCTGCCATTCGAGTGTCTGTGTCACGGGCCGGGCGTCGCTCCGCTCGAGCAAGCTGTTCCAGAGGGCCGGCAGGTGCTGGTCGTCGTAACACAGTTCACGCACCGTGATCGGCGGGGCGCTACGCTCTGATCTATCCATGCCACACTCCCGGTCGGCCGTCGGCACGTGATGGTGGCCGAGAACCGGCATTCTCGTGGGATCGCAAGGTGCCGGTCAATTCGTCGGTCCGTGAGCGACAGCCCATTCGAGCGGCACGGGATTCGGCCACGTGCTCCTCGGGCACGCAGTGATGGCGGCGCCCCCATGTGGCTCGACGGGCACTTGGTCTGGCAGCCATCGATCGATGGCTCCTGATGATCGAGGCAGCCAAGTTCTTCACGGCGGTGCATCTGGAGGCCGGATTAAGAATGCTGTGATCGGATAGCTGCTCCGGCAACCCCGCGTTCATGCGACACCGAGCTTCGCGAGCAGGTCACCCAGCACTTTGTCGGAATCGAAATACTCCGCGGCGATGGCCCGGGCTGCCCGGGAGTGCAGCGGGTAGTCGGCCTGAACTTCCGCAACGGCGGCGGCGGCCTCGTCGAGCGTACGAAACGTGAGCAGGCCGGTGCCGAGCGGGTAGAGGCCAGCGAGGCCGGTGTCCTGCGCGATCACGGGCCGGCCGCTGGCGAGGTAGCAGATGCTCCGCTCGCTAAACCAGCCGCTCTTCGTGTCGACATACATGCCCTTCGTCGCCATGAACTCGGCGGCCGAGCGGGCGATGTAGTCGCGGTACACCCACGGGTCGCGGGCCACCGTGGTGGGATCGGCGATCGCCCAGCCCTGCTCTGCGAGCAGGGCGAGATCGCGGGATTCGGCGGCGTGGATGTCGAGGGCCACCTCGAACCGTGCGCCGGTGACCTGCGGAAGCGTGACGAACTTTCTAAACTCGTGCACGCGCAGGCCGTATGTCCGGCCACGATGCTCGACCGGTGCGTACGGGCCTCGCCATGCGCCGATGCTCGTAAACCGGCCGTCGTCGGGCAGTGTCGGCGGCTGCGCCGGCCAGTGCTCGAGGACAATCGGCTGCCGCCACGTGATCCAATCGATGCCGCAGGTCGGGATCAGGCAGTCGGAACGGCCGATGTTCCCGGCGATCGTCACGTGGCGGTCGTGCCCCATGAACAGATCGGCCTGTCCAAGGTCGCACCACATCTGGCCAAAGCCGGGGTCGGTATCAAGGAACACGCGAAGCGGCGCGGCGGCGAGGAGATCCTCGTCGATGAGGAAGCCCATGACGTTCACGACCGCTACTGAGGTCCGCAGAAACTCGAGTACTTCCCGGCGGGACCGGCCGTAGTGTTTCACACCGCGGTCGTAGTCGAGCGAAAAGGCATCGCCGAGACCGAAGCGATCCATGACGTCGCGGAAGGAACGCAGATTGACCGAGTCGTCGATGGGACAGGTTTTGCCGGCCGCATCGATGCACATGCCAGGCTCCAGCCGGTCGAGAAAGAGAACATCCCAGCCGAGCCGGCGCAGCCCCAGGAGATAATTCAGAAACTGCCAGGTGTGTCCTCCCTGGCAGGGCTTCTGTGCAAGCGAGCCGGCGACGGCGATGCGGGGTGCGGGCGTGGAGGGCATCACGGCGCGGGGTCTTCCATCGGTGCCGAGCCTGCCGCTGCGTCGAGTTCTGCACTGACCGCGAGTCCCAGTTGGATCATGTCGGCCCCGGCGATGTCGGCGAACGTTGCCCGCTGTTCGGCCGACCAGGTGGCTCGGGGATCGGGCCGAATCGAGTCGCGGACGGCGGCACCGTCGGGCGGCGTGAAACTTGAGTTGAGACGGTGACGGGTGAGAAACCGGGTCGGCTTCTCCTCGTAGCGTTCGTCGAGGAATTGCAGAATCGCGGCCATGGCAATCGCCGGGTTCCTTTCGAAATCCCGGTGCAACACCGTGTGGCAGCGGTCCGGGTGACGACGGCCAAAATCCGAGGCCGCCCGCACGTGGCTCCGCCAAGTCTCGCAGGCCAGCCGGAAGTCGCGGGCCCAGTCGGGCATGAATTCGGCCTGAGTCATCTGCTCCAACTCATTGCCCGTCAGCGTTTTCTGAATGTGTATCATCGAATTCACCACCTCGCGGCCATCGCGGAGGATGTGCAGGAACTTCGCCCCTGGAAACATCGCTCCGAGCGTTTCTGCCATCAGGGCGTGCACCGGCGTGTGGTCGACCCATCGGCGGCCGTCGCTGCCGACGGTGAACATCGCATTGAGCCCGAGCCCGAGGCTGGCGAGAAACGATTCTTCGCTGACCCGCTCGCGGTGAAACCACGAACTGCTCGGCCGCAGGGCCCAACGGCGATAGGAATCCTCGGCCCGCCCGTCGGCGAAGAGATCCCAGAGAAAGAACGACTCGTCCCCCGCATAGAATGCGCTGTGCCGGGCCAAAGCATGGGCCAGTGCCGTGGTGCCCGACCGCGGGGCGCCGATCACAAACACCGGGCTGGGGCAATAGTCGAAGGTTGCCGCCGGAAGCCGCGCGTCGTCAGCCATCCAAACCCCCGCAAGGCTGGCGCCGGTCACTGGCTGGGAGGAACGTCGCGGCAGCGGGGGCCCGTTCCTGCTCCGCGGCCTCCGCGATGCCCTTCGTCTTGCATGCGTCGAACGTCCACCAGTAGAGGGTGTGCAATTCCCGCTCGAGTGCGGCGCGATCGGGCAGGTCGGTGCCACTGTCGATGAGGGGCTCGATCGCATGGACACGGGCCACCTTTCCGGCCAATTCCTCGCGGAGTTCCAGCCAGCGGCGTTCGACGTCGTGCACGCCGCACCACTCGTCCACGCGGCGGTCGTCGTAGAAGCGGCTGAATTGCCACTGCGATCGGCCCTGCCGCTCGCAGCGCCGGCAGAAGTCGTCGTAGGTGAACGGGCGGATCATGTGCTGGACGGCGTTGCGGTTGTAGATCACCGTGAGGCCGATGGCGGGTTGGGGAGGGATGCCGGCCGTGGCGCACGTCTGCCGTTCGCGAGCGACCAGTCGAGAGAGACGGTGGCCCGCCTCGATGTCTTCCGAGCCAAACGTAAACTCCGGGCGGAAGCCGCCTGCCCGCGCGAGCAACGACCGCTTGCACGACGATCGACCGCCCCAGAAGAACGTGTGATCGAGCGACTGGCCGTGGCGCAGCGCGGTGTAGCCGAAGAGATAGTGCCCGACGTCGGTCACAAACCGCATCACCTCGGTCTTGTGGAGTCGATCATGCCAGTCTGTAAACCCGAGCACGGCAACGTGCTCGAGGGGATACCGGCGGTGCGCGTCGAGGTGGGCGGCGATGAGTCCCGAATCGGCGACGTCGTCGTCGTCGAAGAAGAGCACGAGCGGGGCGGCGGCGGCTGCGATGCCGAGGTTTTTGGCGACGGCGATGCCGGAGGGGGGCGAGTCCACGAGCACGAGCGCAAGTTTTTCCGCCCACCGGCGGCAGATCGCCGGCGTCTCGTCGGTCGAGCCGTCGTTGACCACCACGACCTCGAACGAGTCCCGCTCCGCGGTCTGCAGAGCGAGGCTTCCCAGCGACTCGTCGAGATAGGCCGCACGGTTTCGCGTTGGGATGACGATGCTGATGGCCGGCACCGGGGCCCCGGCCGGAGCCGACCGAGTCACGGCATGTCGCTCGTCGAGGCCCGCGAACAAGAGTGGGGCCTCGAAGCCGTGATCCCCTGCCCCGGCGGCGCGCGCCGCGGTTGAGCCGTCCAACGCGGATACATCAGCGAGCGACTGCGGCTCCGTGGGCGGATCGTGCAAGGCGAAAATCAGGCAATGTTCGCGGCCGTCAGCAACGAGGCGGTAGCGGGCCTCAAGATGCTCACGAAACTCTGTGTAGTGCGTGAGCCACCAGGTTGCGAAGGAAGGGATCGCGAGGTATTCAGCCCCCGCCACTCGCAGGCTCTCGAGATGGTGGGTGGCCTCGCCGCCGGTGGCCGGATGGAAGCCCGTGTAGGCACCGTCGTCGTCGCGTGGGAAGTGCCAGCCCGAGCGGCCGTCGAGATCGAGGAGGGCGTCGTCGCCGCGGCTGACGACCGCCACCGTGGCACCGGGCGGCGTGAAGTGGCAGATCACGTCCCTCGCCTGCCGCATGGCCTCCGCGTAGTCACGGTGCGACATCCTGTCCCGCTTGCGGGCCACGCGTCGGGCACGGATCGGACCGGTCTTCACTGCCGCCAGGGCGGTCAGGAGCCGTCTGCGGGCGACAGTCCGGCTGTTCTCACGCAGGATTTTCTCCCGGCCTCTGCCGGCAAGCAGACTCCAGAGTCGATCGTCGGTGAGCAGTCGCGAGATGCCGCTGGCGAAGAGCACGGGGTTGTCGGCAACCAGCACCTCCTGCTCGTCGAGCAGTGCGAAGCCCTCGACGCCAACGCTCGTCGTGACCGTTGGCGTGCCGATGGAGAGTGCCTGGATGAGCTTTCGCTTTGTGCCGGCGCCGTGCAAAAGCGGGATCAGCGAAACGCGAACCCGTTCGAGGTATGGTATGACCGACGGCACCCAGCCGAGCATCCGCACGCTAGGCCAGGCAGCCGCGAGTCGTTGGACCGCGGAAGTCATGTGGCTGCCGGCGATGTAGATCGGGTGCGCGGCGAGGAGCGCCGGATCGACGTGCGGCAAGACCTCGTCGCAGAGGAACTGCACTGCCTCGGCATTTGGCAGATGCTCAAAATTGCCGACGAAAAACATCCCTCGCCGATCCGCGAACGGAAATGGCGACGGGGCCAGGTCCTCGCAATCAGGCACCGTGAACGTGCGGTCCGCGGCGCCGATGATGTCGGCCACGAGGCCCGCCTCCTTCTGCGACACCGCCAGCACTGCATCGGCGGCCGCGTAGACGTTGAATTCGCGGGCTGTGTCCCTACCGTAGTCTTCGCCGAGCAGGCCGAGGTTGCCGTCGGCCTCTTGCAGAATTCGCCGCGAGTGCCTGAGGAAGTGCAGGTCGCCGGAATCGACGACGATTTTCGTGGCGGGCGAGCAGGCCCGCAGCGTGCCAATGAGCGGCTCGGCGATATTCCAGAAGCCGAGGATCGCCCAGTCGAAGAACTCGCTCCGCGCGAGCCGCTCGACATGCTCGTCATGCCCCACAAAGACACGCACGCCGCGGTCGGTGAGCAGGCCCGAAAATGCCTCCACTCCCTGCGGGCTTCTCGCGACGCACGTGACGGACCAACCTTCCTCCCGCAGGAACTCCACAAAGTGGAAGAGCCGCCGCGAGTAACTGTCGACGTCGGGCTGCGGCATGTAGTAGGAACAGATCAACGCGTGATGCCGGTTCACGGGAGCCGCCTTTCGCCGCGGAGGACGGGCCGGATAACGGCGGTCCGTTGCAGCACCGTGCCGCCGTGGCGGCCCAGTCGGTGGATCACGACCGCGTTTGGCGTCGAGGCCGTGCTGTCGACCTCCACCACCGCCACCGTGGCGACACGCAGCGCTTCGTTGCGGCGGCCGTCATCGTCGCGGGGCACCGCCACGATGTCGATGCTCGCCTCGAGGTAGGGAAGGCTGTTGCCTGCGGGATCGGGGGGATGAAACACTGGCAGTTCGGGAAAGGCGTCCGCCAGCCCGCTGCCGGAAACCCAGTCGAGGATCGCGGGGAAACGGTGCTCGCGGACCTTGAAGTCGGCGACGAAGTCGGTGAGTTCTGCCCACGGACTGGGGACGTGGAGCGCGACAATGACGCAGTCGGTGTCTCGGTGCACGACGGCACACGAGCGGGCGAGATGGGCCCGGAATCCGATGTAGTGGTCGAGCCACCAGAGTGCCGTCGCCGGGATGAGCAGGTACTCCCAGCCCGCCGCTGCCAATTCTAGGAGGTGACCGACCGCCGCGACGGCGTCCGGCGGATGGTAGCCGAGGTAGCCCCCGTCCGGTCCCTGGGGGAAATGCCCTGCGCGGCGGCCGAAGAGCCGCAGGAGGTCGTCGTCGCCGCGGCTGATCACGAGCACGCTTGCCTCACGCGGCAGCCGGTCGCGGACGCCGCCGCGGATCTTGGCGACGAGTTGGCTGTACAGTCGCCGCTTCTCGCCGGCCGCTCCGTCTGTCGATGGTGCCACCGGCTCCCGCACTCGCAGTTCATTCTGCAGGGCGTAGATCGAAGCCTGCACGTCGTCCCCCTGCCGGAGCAGCCGCTCGTGCGTTTCGGCGACCGACCGCACAAGCTGTTCCTGGCTGCGTTCCCAGCCCGCCATGCGGGCCTTGAGGGCGCGGAGATCGGCACCGTATCGGGCGAGTATCCGGTGCATGCCACGCGGATCAAATGCGTTCGCCGGTGCGAAACGCTGGCCCACGGATGCCAGGCCGGTTGCCCGCGTCCTCTGCGGAACATGCGGCGCGGAGATGGCCGCGTCGGCCTCAAGCACGTCACGTGCGTCGAGCCAGTGGCAGCCAAAATCGGCGAGCCAGGTTTCCCAGAGGCTCCTGTTCACGCCCGAGGCCGTTGGCAGGAGCGAGACCTCGCGGCCCTGCAAGAGCCCAGCGATTGCAAACTCCGGGCGGTCGGTCACGATCACTTGGTAACGGGCCGCGAGCGCCAGATACTCCACCGCCGTGCCGCAGACGTCGTCGGGATCTTCGCCGCCATATCGGGTGAAGCGGCCCTCGTGGTCGCACCGCAGCCAGACGCCGCGTTCCTCCTCGGGCTCGCGGGGCACGGCAATCTCGAGACCAAGGATGAGGTCTGGCATAAGGATGCCATCGGGACGATGCACGAGGCTGTCACGGTCGCGAACGTGAAACCGCCGCGCTCGGAAGCCAATGCCGGTCGTCAGCGACCTGGGCAGCACCGTGATCGGCACCTCGGCGGCGATGGCCGCGATTCGCTCTTCCATGTCGGGCGGCCACGCCGGGTCGGGTCCGCCACCGGCCAGCACGAGCACGTCGGCATCGCATTCGCCCGCCAGCGTCTCGATGGAATACTCGACCCCAAAGGAAGCGAACAACTGCAACGCGGCCATCTCGACGAGCATGTCACCGACACCGCCCGTCGTGGGCACGTAGCCCACCCGCCGCCCCAGAAGCGGCGCAAAGATCGGCTCGAAACTATTGGCAGTCAGCAGTCGCATGCAATCACCTTACTCAACCGATCGGCGGCGTGCACGTCTCTGAGCAGCCCGCGAAAAAAAGCGTTCATACCCGGCCTGTCATGGTTTGCTGATTCACGTAAAAGCCAGAGGTTTTCAAGTGAAACAGTGCGATTTCGAGGCCTTGCGGCGTTCTCAATCCATAGGCTTTTCTGCCGGTCAGTTTCGCCTTGCCGCTGAATTCCTCGACGACGCCCGATGAGATCACCGCCTCCAGTTCGGAACCAGTTGAGGATAAGAGGCCTGTATGTCTTATGGCGACAAGATTTCCATCGTATGTCTTGTGGCGACAAGATTTCATCTTGTCTCTTCTGCAAGTTGAAAACTTGCACCCACATTGAAAACTTGCACCCACAATTCAAAAAACCCCTAGCTCGGAA